>Ga0209631_10001402_pt1 | contig 30926 bp, 18 predicted proteins | sample COG_08_FD_184752 | JGI IMG/M metagenome (GOLD analysis project Ga0209631, IMG submission 184752) | Pelagic Microbial community sample from North Sea - COGITO 998_met_08 (SPAdes) (version 2) | ecosystem: Environmental > Aquatic > Marine > Neritic zone/Coastal water | place: Helgoland, sampling... | reverse complement strand
ACTTAATGCTGGCTAACACGGACCGAACTTGCTTTTTTTGATCCTCCGATAAGATCGCGTCGTCGCCCGGGAACTGAATGTCAAACTTGATTTTCAAATCGCCTCTGCCACTTTGAGATTTCGAGAGCGGCATGCCTTGACCGCAAATGACTTTGACATACTTCGGGCTGATCACGTGCGGGACGCTGACGTCGATGCTCTTCCCGTCGATGGTGTACACCGTCGACGACCACCCGCACATGGCGTCCACCAAATCTATCTTCACCGTTTTAATCAAATCGTTCCCGTCTCTCGCAAAGTGCGGATGTTTCTTCTCGTCGATTTCAAACACCAAATCCGCAGCTATCGTGTTTCTATCCTCGTCGCCTCCTTTCTCCGCGAAGGTTATTTTCGTCCCTTTTTTAAACCCTGCGCGAATGGGTACTTCTATAGTTTCCGCTTTCGATTTTTGGTTCCCGGACGCGTCCAACACTTTCCTCGTGATTTTCAACTTTTTCGTCGCGCCGTAGAACAAATCTTCCAAACTGACCGCGAGTTTCTGCTCAACCGCAGGTGGTTTCGTCCTTTGCCTTTGTTGTTGCGGCATGCCGCCTCCCATGCCGCCGAACGGGTCCCCGCCCATGCCCCCGAAGCCGCCTCCCATGCCGCCGAACGGGTCGCCTCCCATCCCTCCGCCGCCGCCGCCGAAGAACTCTTTGAATATATCGTGCGCGTGTTGTTGCGAGAACCCGTGTCCTCCACCGTTACCACCCCCTCCGAACCCGTCTTGTAACCCATCTTCGCCGTACCGGTCGTAAATCTCTTTCTTTTTCGGATCGGTCAAGACTTCGTACGCCTCGGAGACTTCTTTAAACTTCTTCTCGGCTTGCGCTTGTTTGGAGCCTGGGTTTTTATCCGGGTGCCATTTCATGGCCAGTTTTCGGTAGGCTTTTTTGAGCTCGGCGTCCGAGGCGTCTCGGGAGACGTCGAGGATCTTGTAAAAGTCTCGGCCGCCCATGTTTTCGAAGCCGTTTCCTTCACAGAATGGATGAAGTTTCTCTCGAATCGAATCGAATCAAAAGCCAACGTTCACGTTGCTTTCTTCTTTGCGCGCTCGTTTTAAGCGCAATAAAAACAAAGACGCAGTATAACGACAATGCGATACTAAATCGCTCGTTGTTGTGTCTCTTTCCGGAGTGTACTCAAAGCCTTTCTCTCTTCTCTCCGTGTGTATTTGTGACGTGTGCAATCGTGTGGAAATAATGAAGCATTTTCCAATCCAATCGGCCGCACTTTTTAGGAGTAACAACACGAGGGAGAGAGAGACGGAAAGAATGCGGGAGGAGGAGGAAAAGGAGGCAGAAAAGGAGGAGGACGCAGAAGACGCGTGTTTTCGAGGGTGCTGCCGCGTTTTGAAGACCACGAAGAGAGGGACTCGTGATGATGATGAAACGAACGCGTTTCCAAAGATGACGTTCCGCTTGGCGAAAGATTTGGTAAACGTCAACGCGATGATGACATCGATTACGGGGTCTTCTTTCGAGAATACTACTACTACTACTACTACTACTACTACTACTAATAATAATAAAGCGGGGAAAAAGAATCAAAGATTGTGTATTAAAATGTTCACCTCGAACGCATCTCAAGTCTATCTGTCGAGAATGTACGAGCAACCGGTGGCAATTAAACTGCCAATCCTACGCACGAAAACCGACATCGACCGGTACCACTGCGAGTTACGGATCGTCGCATCTTTAAAACACGAAAACATATGCTCGATTTTAGGCGCTCGAGCGTGGCCACCGGAATACGCGCTCGTGTTTCCGTGGTGCGAGAACGGGTCGGTACATCAAGCGATACACGTCAACCGGTGGGTACCGAATTTGGGAGGCGCGTTTAAAGTGTGTTGGCAAACGGCGAAGGCGTTGAGATATTTGAAAGAAACGCACGACGTCGTGCACAGAGACGTGAAACCGAGCAACATATTGTTGGACGAGAAATGGAACGCGAAATTGACTGATTTTGGCTTATCGGAATATCGAGCGGATTTGGAAAACTCGTTGCAAGCGGCGATATACAACGAGAGCGTGAAGTCCGAGGACGCAGAAGGGAGGGCGATTGATATCAACGGTAAGTTTGTCGCCAACGACGGGAACGCGCCGAGCGGCGGGTTTCAAAAGCAACACTTGGTCGGGACGTTAGCGTACATCGCTCCAGAGGTGTTGATGCGAGTGGTGTCCACGTACGCCAGCGACGTGTATTCCTCTGGGATTACGTTTAACGAAGTCGCGTCGAGAGTGGAACCGTACGCCGATCGAGAGCGGAACGTGGCGTTGGCGCACACGTGCATGGATTTGAGTTACAACGACGGCGATTTAGCGAAAGCGATCGTGATTGAAAATTTGCGACCGGTGAAAGCGTTTTTTGATGCCGACGAGGAAGAAGAGAAAGAGAAAAATGTAAAGGAAAAGGAGGAGGAAGAAGACGAAGCAAATAGAGGTAGAAGAGATGCCAATAATAGCAATAAAAACGAAGTAGAAGTTTCGCTCCAACGCGAATTCGAAAAACTCGTCACGAAAATGTGGGACGGGAAACCGGAAAACAGACCAGATTTCGCGGAAATAGAAGAACGGTTACGAAAAGGCGTCGAGACGTACGAGAAAGAAATCGGGGCGTGCGTTTGGACGCAAGCTGCTCTTTCCGAGTCTTCCTACGAGAGCAGAGAAGACGAGGACGCGACGATGACTGACGCCGAAAACGAGGACGGGGAGGACGCCGCCGGAAAGAACGATCAAAAGACTGCGTTTGGAAATCGCGCTCGATTCGCGCCGTGCGCGTTCGACGCGCCGTTGTCTTCTTATTCGACGATGGATGCTACTACTACTAATAACAACAATGATAAGGGTACAAAACCACCGTGCATCGTCTCCAACACCGGCGCGTTTGCCACCGCGGGCGCTCGAGGCAACGACAAGATGGAAGACAGGCACAAGATTTTCCGCGATTTCAACGGGCTTCCCCATTGCGCCGTGATGGCGGTGTTCGACGGCCACAGAGGATTCGAGTGCGCGGAATACTGTTCGGAAAATCTCTCCGACGCCATATTATCCGAATGGGGCGAGAACGGAAACGATATCCCGTCGACGCTTAAAAAAGTCTTTCAAAAACTCCACCTGGCGTTTGTCAAACACTGGACGGAAAAAGAACGCAGAGACATGCACAAATCCACCGCGGATCCAAAATCGAAAAAGAAACGGTATCCCGGCTGCACGGCGACGGTGTGTTTCTTCTGGGGTGACGATGTGTACGTCGCCAACGCTGGAGATAGTCGAGCGGTTTTAGGCCACCATCCAACCGGAAACGACGAGGTCGACGCCGACGAAACGACGTGGTCGACCGCTCTGAGCGAAGACCACTGCGCGTCCTCGAACGCGAAAGAGTTGGAACGAGTGAAGAATTCCTCAGAAAACGTAAAAATACGAACTTTAGAGAACGGTCAAATACGCGTCGGCGACGCCGGTTTAGCGGTGACTCGAGCGTTAGGCGATTGGGATTGCACGGAATCCGGAGGCGTTTTGTCCGAGCCGGAAGTAATCAAGAAGACGCTCTCCGCCGACACGGACGCTTTCATCACGATCGCGTGCGATGGTTTGTGGGACGTGTGCACGAACACCGACATGTGTTCGATCATACGAGATACGGTGAAAGAGCCGAGCATGTGCGCCAAACGTTTAGGATGCGAAGCGTTGAATAGATTGAGCGACGATAATATCAGCGTCTTGGTCGGCATTCTCGGCAACGAAGGCACGTTCGCCAAAGTTTCGTGGAAGAGCACGTATAACGACGGCTTTAGCGGGTTGAAGTGATGCTTTTCTACCGCTGCTGCTGCTGCTGCTGATGTAATACTAATATATAGTACTAGTTGATTTTCTAATAATGAACGATACCGTAATCAAAGAGAGAGAGAGTATATATATTGGCTTTCGGCTTTTCTTCTTAAGTTGAGGCTTTTCTGATTATGATTAAACAATTTTGTGGGGTATGAGATGCGTTGCTAAGAGGTAATAGATACGTTTACTCGCGCATTGAACGGAGAATAAACACATTTACTTGCCTGTTTAAAGAGAGAGGAAATCGAGAAAGAAATTAACATCCATCGTCAGTCAATCAATCACAAATCTTCACAAACTTTAGATTATTTCGACGCACCACTCGCGAAGTCCACGCACGGCGCTCCGGTAATCGTCTTGCACCCAACATTCGATCGCGCCACGTTCGCCGCCAATCTCCCGTCAAAAGTCGTGATATCCGCGGACCCGTCCTTCTCGACGTAGACAACCGGTCTTCCGTCCGGAACGAACGGTTGGACAAACTTTTGCGCCGCGGCGTTCGGGACGCCGTTTTGGAGCGTGAGGCCCATGATTTCAGCCTGCGCCGGGGCGGAGTTGAAGAGCATGATCGCGGCGGCGCCGGCGGCGGCGATTTGTTGCGGCTTCCTGCATTGATGAATGACACACACACACACACACAGAGAGAGAGAGAGAGAGAAAGAGGTGTTAGTTTGAAAAAAAAATCCAACAGTCTCTCTGGTATTGCGCAAACAGAGAGTACGCAGTTCCTTTTTCCTTTGTTTCCTCAGGAGTACAATCTCCTTCATTTTGCGTATCTTTTGGGGCAGAAACCAAGTTTGAGGCAAAAAGAAGGAGATAAAAAAAACAAATTCTCATCTCGAATGTCTCGAATTCGCGCAGGTTTGCGGACGACGCGAACGGCAACGCGACTTTGAAGAGATACGTTCGGTGGATGTAGATGTATATATCTTTGTCTGTGTGTTGAGTTCGCTCGTTTTGAGACGACTCGTACTCTTACTCTCTCTTTTTTCGGAGAGCGAAATTTGCGCGGGTAACGACCGAAATTCCATCATCGCTCGTCGCCCACAAATCGGAGAAAAAAAAGACAATATAATTCGAAATCCAACGAGGAAGAGATGCGCGCGAACACTCACGTGGCTTTCTTTTCACATTTTTGCGCTTGCGCGGAGGCAACGACCGAAACAGTAACCGGGGCTTTGATGGCAAACATTTTTTATGTTGTGTTTTTAAGAGTGTAGGTGTGCTATTATGACGTTCTTTGTGGTCGAGATTTTCACTTGTTTTTAGACAGAGGGAGATGGATAATAATACACAAGAGAAAACTCTAAAATACTATGGCATATGCGCTGGAAAATTTTCCTCTTTCAATTAAACTAAATACAGTATTACATACACACACACGCGCGGGCGTTCTTCCGAGCAGCGCTCTTCTCTACTGCGCTCTCTTTTTCTATTGCATTATTATTATTGTTATTATTTTTGTTGTTTACGCAACCAACTCTCGACGTCCTCTCGATCGAAAGCGATATCTTTTTCAAACTTGGACGCGGCGGATGCGGAGGATGTTTTTCGAATGGTGACGGTTTTGAACTCGATGCGAACGTCGCTGGCGAGGCGAGAAATTGCCTCGGAGTTGTCTTTGGTCAAGTTGATGACGTTTACCGCGTGCTTTTGTTGGGATTTTTTGAGCTCGAGGAGGACGGTGAGGACCGCCGAGCGGGTTTCCGCGGGCGAGAGAGAAGAGGCGTCGATGGTGACGTCTGCTCCTTCGTTTTCAGAGTTTGAAGGCGAAGAGGGAGCAGGAGTTGTCGTTGTTGTTGTTGTTGTTGTTGTTGTTGTTGTAGAGGTAGATGTAGAAGGCGACGAAATAGCCGCCTTCGCGTTAACCTCCGCGGCAACTCTCGTGAGCATTTTCAACGCGTTCTCGGATTGCTTCCTTAAATACGCGTTGTTGTTGTTTTTACTACTCGCGCCGACGCCTTCATTATCGCTGAAGCCCTCTTCTCCCTGGTTCGTATCGTCGTCCTTGCTGTCATCTTCTCGCTTTTTTTGCACAGAAGGAGCAGCACCGACGCCAACGCGTCGGGTCATGTCCGCGTACATCTCTCGTAATACGTTCACCTCCTCCATCGTTCCCACGTCGCGAAACAATCGAGGCTCTAATATCGTCGCGCGAATAGCCGCGTTGAATATTCTCGGTTTCCGTTCACCATCTGAAGCGAACGTGTTCGCGTACCGATCGTAAAAAGTAACCGCATTTCGAAACTTCGACGCGACGGAGTAGGCGTAAAGCATCGTGATGAACTCATACTCATCCGGTTTCGACGTTCGTCGCATGCGAACGATGCGTTCAAACGTCCCTTCGCTCTTCTCTAGATACTTCTCGCCACCTCTCGCGTACGCCGCTAACAGCGAATTCAGATGTTCCGTGGTCACAAATTCTGCGCCGCGTTTTGATATCATCTCTTCCATCACTCGTTCTGCCGTCGCCGGGCCGTTCTTTCCCATTTTCTTGGTTGCTTTCAACAGCGCGAGATACGTCACCGAATCCGCGATGAGTGGATTATCGTCTCTGTTTATCAAGTCCAAGATATCCATGGCTTCACCCGGGACGTTTTCTCCCGCGCAATGGTCGATGACGATGTTCGCAGCGGCGATCGGGTAGTATTTTTTCTGTTGAATGGTTGTCGCCGGGGTTGCATTCAATCCGTTGTTCTTCGCCGCGTTCATCGAGTTCATCGACGACATCTTGGGCGTCAACAGGTTCTCTTTCAAAATGGCGACGTTTTCGGAAAGCAAGTTGGCGTCGCGCAACGCCAAGCTGAGGAAGATCCAAAACTCTGGCGAGAGTTGGCTGTTTGCGTTTCTCGCTCTGCCTTCTTCGTTGTAAATCAACTCCTCGTTGTACACCGCCAACGCCTCTTCGACTCGTTCAGGACCGGCGCGTTGAAAGGCTTCGACTACGCATCTGCGAATTTCCGGCGCGTTTGCATACTCGTCGCCAAATCCAAAACGCAACCGATCGCGAACCTCGATCGCTTCGTCCGCTAATCCTGCTCTCGCGCAGATTTCTAATATGCACTCTAAATCGTGGCGTTTGCTTTCGTCCTTGGATGTTGTGGTATCCGTTCGTGACGACAACGACGACGAAGAAGAAGAAGACGAGCGGTATCGTCTTCGTCCACCGTTACGATCGTTTTCATCGTACGAGGCAAACAAAAGAGGCGCTGATTTGGATTTCGAGTTCGATGTGACCGCATCGATCGCGAACCTTGCCGCAGTTTTGTTCGAGATGCGACCGTTCCGTCCGCCGGCGTACCGTAAGGCTTTATATAAAGCTCTGTACGTGCTTTTGCTCGGAGGAACGCCATTTCTTTGCATGTTTTGAAACACCATCAGCGCCTGTTTCGGTTGCTTCGAGTCGCAGAGGAAGTGCATGACTTGCGCGTACGCCGGTTCGACGTTTTCGCGGTTCTTTTTCGCGTCGCGGTCGTCGCGGAGTTCTTTGAATTGTTGCTTTTTCAGTTGACGCAAACGTTTCGCCGCGGCGAAATCGTAGTAATTTTTCTTCCTCGTCGCGTCGTCGTCATTATCCTCCTCATCATCTGCGCTACTCTCGATATCATCACCATCTTCTTCCGGCTGTTGTTGAGATTGTTGTTGTTGTTTCTGTTGCTCGTATTTAAATGCGGCGGCGAACGATTTCGCTCCAATCGTACCTCTCGCCATCCACTTCTCCGTCGTTTCCAACTCGCGAATGATTTCCATCGCCTTTGCGGCGTCTCTCGCTTTACACAACAAACCGACGATGCTCGAATAACACTGACCATCTAAAACGATATCTTTCTTCTTCGCTCGCGACCAGCACTCTAAACCGAGTTTCTTCATTTCATCAATAGTCGGCCTTCCGTTTTCAACGCCAAACGCGGATATTAACGTCGCCACGATAAACGCGTCGCCATTTTCTCGGTTTCGTTTCATCGAGTCGTACACCGTCATCGCGAATTCCACGTCTTTCGTCTGGTTAATAACTTTACACGCCGCCGTGAACGCTTTGCGTTTGAATCCCGATCTCGGTTTGATTTTCAAAGCTAAATCCAGGAAGCAATTCTTGGCGTCGTCCAATCGATTGACGTGTCGAGAGCACGAACAAAGGCGTTCGATTTTCAACTCGACGGCTTTCTTATCGCCGTACGCGCAATCGTGGTACGCCTCGACGTCTGTCCACGCTTTCTTCGCGCGAACCGTAAATCCTAAATCGTCGTACGCTCTCGCCATGGCGAGCAATACTATGCCCTTCGCGTTTGCGTTAACTCGAATCGCTCTCGATTTAATCCTTTCCAGTTCTAACGCTATGATTTGTTCGTTTTCCGGGGTTTCCACGTTTTCCTCCTCTTCCTTTTCCTCTTCGATCGTATCGCCATTAATGATGACTTCTTCTTTTACGTTTGAGGAGGATTTTACGCCTCGAAAGATTTTCCTCCGTTTCGCCCAAAGTTCAATCAACTCGTGCGCGTCTCGACCGTTGACGACGTCGATGACTTGCAAAATGTCGTCATCCTCCGTGTCCTCCGAACCATCGTTCATCTCGTAATACCTAAAATCCCACTCCTGACTGACGTACTTCCACAACGTTTTCGTCCAAACCGTCTTCTCCTGGTCTACTTCGTATCTCTCCGCCACCGCGTCTAAAACAACCTTCAACGTCGCGAACGTTTTCGGCTTTGCCGCGCGAATGAAATCGCCGGTGATTGTCATCGCTTTTTGCTGCCTGCCTTTCAACGGCGGAAGTTGCTCACTCGTCGCACATCCCCTCCTCATTCTTCTTCCATTTTGCGAGGAAGTGTGACTCCCGGCGACGGCCGACGTACTCGCACTCCTCCCGCTCCCACGCTTCGCTCTGACGAAATCGTGCGTTTGCACTCGCCTCTGAACATACGTCTTCCCAATCCTCCCTCGTTTTAGAGAGATATCGTTTGACTCCAACGCTTCTCTCCATCTCTGTTCTTCTAAAACTTCTCCTTGGAGTCGTCTTTTCAGTGTACGCGCTCGTTCTTTGATCGACGCTTCTTCTTCTTCTTCTTCTTCATTCGCAAAAGTCCTGTTCGGGCGGACGTTGGATAGAACGAATTCGTCGTCGTCTTTACTGTTGTTGTTGTCGTCCTCCGCATCGTCGTCGTCATCGTCGTCATCTCTCATCACAGTCATCTTCTGTCGTTGTTTTCCATCCGTCTCCTCGTCGTAATCATCCGTTTTATTCGTTCTGTTTCTTCTTCTTCTTAATCCGTCGTTCGCATCATCATCCTCCTCTTTGGCGGCTTTCACGCAAACACGGAACGCATCGATTCTTCCTCTTCCTTTTGCACGAGACAGAGACTTTGAACGACCACCCTTTCGCCGAGACGACGACGACGAATTCGAGAAAAGAAGCGTCCTCGTCCTCAAAGCCGTCGTCATGATGATATGCGCAACGTAGAATGGAGAGTGATGAAGCACAATGTGAAATTCTTTCCCCGAACGGCATTCTAAAAAGCGCAGTTTTGCGTCTCTCTGATGAAAGGGGCTTCTTTCTTAACGAACAACGGGTCTTTGAACTCTCAGGGGACGATGGTTTTGACGAGAGGATTTGCCGCGCTCGCGCTTGCCAAGACAGTGGTTCTTTGTCCGAAATACGAGTCGACGTGTGATTTCTCATCAGCGGCGAATTCATCATCATCGAGTAGTAAAAAGTATTCCATAAACCACCGAACGTTCCGGAACGAGTTTTCCTTCTATTCAAACATTCTGCGCGTCGTCAGAAACATCGCCGTGCCGACGCAACTGTGCACTTTAGAGTTTAAAACAGAGTTGGACCGATTCGATGCGAACACGGAGCGGTGGAGAGAACACTATGAAATGTACGAGGAAGCGATGTGGGAAGCACACGGGAACGCGGAAACGGCGTTAAAGAGGATTTTAGAGGACGAGAGATTTGATGATAGGACTGCCGAAATTCCCACGATTGAGACGTTAGTAGAAATGGAACAGACGAGGCCGAGATTTCCTCTGTTTCCTTGGCAAAGTTGGAAGCGATTGGTCGCGCGCGGGTGCATACGCGACGCTTCGATTTCTTCGTGTCGGGTTGTGATTTCTAAATATTTAGAGGAAAGAACGACGAGGAGGTTGGCGGCGAAGCTGACGAAAGAGGCGAAGATGAGCGGGAAGAGGAAGATGGGGAGGTTTCGCGACGCTTTGGTGGTCAAGCGAAGATATGAATTCGCGGCTTCGTCTTCGTCGTTAAATTCGATGCGAAGATGGTTGAGCGATTATTACGGCGTGGACAAACTAACGCTGACGAAGAAATTCGCCAAGACGCACGCGTTGGCGAACTTTTGCAACTTTTCCGCCTGTTGGGTCTACGACATGTTCGAAGACTTATTACGATGTTACAACTTTTACAGACTCGGCGGATACATAGGCCACCCGGTCCCGGAAAACGAAGCGTCTCTCGCGAGTTGCCTGAAACTCTACGCGAACTGCTGTTTGAAACATACCGCGACCGCGCTCTCGACCGCGTTCGCCTCCGCCGCCGTCGCCGGCGCGACATTTTACGCGTTCCCAACTTTAGACGAAGGTAAAGGCGTGTATTACGCCTTATTCTTCACCCAATTACTCGGCGACCAGTTGGGTATGAAACTCGCGCAATTCGTAAACGGAAAAGTCTTGGGCGCGAGAGGATTACCGCGGTTCGCGGAACTTTAGATCGATCGATTTGAAGTACTACTCAATAAATAATAATAATAATACTACTAGCAGAGAGAGAAATAGATAGAGAGTTATTAGAGAGAGAGAGTGTACTACCTAGATGCTGTGCGTGCTCTGTTTTCAAAAATGTCCTTTTACGCTCTCGTTTTCGTTCAATTTTCCTCGCGACTGTCTCTTTCGTCAGTTTGTGGTTCAGACGAACTTCAGATCGAATCGTCACACATTCTCTCTCTCGAGATTTATTAAAACAACACTAAAACAACACACTTTACGCGTTTATAACAACACTTTAATACGAATAAAAGAATGGTCGTGGGCACGGTGTCTTCGGCCGGTTTGCCTCCCGGGTGGCAGGAAGTCCACGCGGAAGGGCAGGTGTATTACTGGTAAGAACATTAATTAATTGCATTTTGCGCCGACTTTTTCTCTCTGAGATGGATCGACGAATTTTCTCTCGTTGTTCTTTGTTGTTCTTTATTGCCGTTGTTTCTCTTTCGAGTGCTTCAAAAGGGCGATGGAACGGTCGAAGGTGAAGAACGACTGCTTCTATCGAGAGCGCTTTTTTTGGAAGGTGGGATCTGGCGATCTGGCTTTTACCGCGGTGTGATGATGATGAAATGATTTGATTACTCCGTTCTCTCTCTCTCTCTCAATGCGACTACGAAAAAACGCTCTCTCTAACATCTGACGCAACGCATCATTATCTATCTACTCAACGAACAATAAAAACAAAAACAGGAACACGACGACGAACGCGACGACGTACGATCGACCGACGATCGAATCTGCGGCGATGATGAAAGCACCGGATATGAGCTATTTAGGGACGAGCGGCGCGCACTTCGATCAATTCGGCGCGGACGATTCGTTCGGCGGGTTGGATTACAACGCGCCGCCGCCAGACGCGTACGGGAAACACCAAGGGTTAACAATTGATAACACGTTCGGGAGCGAGACGCAATCTGGGAAAGAGTACAGGAAGATGCACGAAATTACGGTGAAAGCGCCGCGGGGGGTTCAAGTGCCGGATCCGATGCAAGATTTTGACGACGGGAAAGGGACGTGGCCGAGGAGTTTGTTGGACGCGGTGAAACGCGCAGGGTACGAGAAACCAACCGCGATTCAAAGTCAGAGTTGGCCGATTGCGTTGAGTGGGCACGATATTATTTCCGTCGCGAAAACCGGGAGCGGGAAGACGTGCGGGTACTTGTTTCCCGGGTTTATAAACATTCAAAAGAGAGGCGGGAGAAGTCAAGGCGGCGGGCCGATGGCGATCGTGTTAGCGCCGACGAGAGAGTTGGCGACGCAGATTCAAGACGAGGCTTTGAAGTTTGGGAGCGCGGTGGCGTGTTATTCCGTAGTCGTGTACGGCGGCGCGAGTAAAGGGTACCAGTTGAGAAGTTTACGATCGCGACCGCAAATCGTGGTGGCCACGCCCGGGCGTTTGAACGATTTCCTAGAAATGGGCGCGATTGATTTGAGAGAGAGCTCGTACGTCGTTCTCGACGAAGCCGATCGGATGTTGGATATGGGTTTTGAACCGCAAATCAGAAAGATTTTACAGAAAGTGCCGAGCGAGCGCCAAACGTTGTTCTTTACCGCCACGTGGCCGAAAGCAGTCATTCGCGTCGCCACGGCTATTTTGACCAATCCAGTTCAAGTGAACATCGGGGATACCGATCAGTTAGTCGCGAATAAAGACATCACGCAAAAAATTGAAATCTTGGGTGGCTTTGATAAACAAAAGCGGTTGATGGACATTTTGAACAATCCTCCGTGTCCGCAGCCACTGAAAGCGTTGATATTTTGCTCCACGAAGAAGATGTGCGATCAGTTGGGCAGAGCCGTCGGTGGTTTAGCCGCGGTCATTCACGGCGACAAAGACCAACGCGAACGCGATTGGGTGATGAACTCGTTCAAATCTGGTAAATCGCCGGTATTGATCGCCACCGACGTCGCGGCGAGAGGCTTGGACGTCAAGGAGTGCAACTTGGTCATCAACTTTGACTTCCCCGGTCAGATTGAAGATTACGTCCACAGAATCGGTCGCACCGGTCGAGCTGGTGCCAAAGGGTGGGCGCACTCGTTCTTAGACCCGGGAGAAGGGAACATGGCGAGAAAGTTAATTCCAATCTTAAGAGACGCGAACCAAGATATCTCGCCCGAGCTGGAAGAGCAAGCGAGGCGCGGCGGAGGCAGCGGAAAGGCACCAAAAGGAGGAAACGGATGGGGCGGCGGACGCGGCGGTGGTCGAGGTCGAGGAGGTTACGGCGGTCGAGGCGGCGGCGGTTACGGCGGCGGTTACGGCGGCGGCGGTCCGGATCGCGGTGGCTATGGTGGCGGTCGATCGAATCCGTTCAGTCACGGTGGCGGTGGCGGCGGCTACGGTGGCGGTGGCGGCGGCTACGGTGGTGGCGGCGGCGGCTACGGCGGAGGTGGCGGCGGCGGCGGCGGCTACGGTGGAGGTCCGGGCGGCTATTAATTAATATTTTTACGAATTTTTATACATTTTTAGAAAACAGAGACATTGACAGATACTACTTTCAAAAACATTTACGAAACAGATGAGTTATACAACAACAACAACAGATGGGTAACAGAGATTTTTAAAGTCAGCATGAAAACAACGGTTTAGCTAGTAGAGCAGAGATATAGAATGGAAGAAGACAAAGACAAAGAGATGTGATGATTTTGATGAAAAATATGGTGGACGAGAAGACATTGACTGTGTATTAAAGTAAAAGTTAGAGAGACGCGAATGCATCAAAGAAGAAAGATTCTTGTGTTGTGTTCGCACATTTGACGACGACGAGGCGAGCGCTCAGAGTGTACAAATAGTAGCAGCAAAAGCAGCAAAACGAAGCGAAGAAAGAAGAAGGATGATTTTAAACGAAGAAATGATGATGTTTTTTATGTAATAAACGCATTCGTTCTTCTACGGAATCTAATTCTTTTCGTTCAGATATTGCTACTCCTGCTACGCACGCTGTTCTTGGGTTCTCTTTCTCGTGTCGCTCTCTTTCTCTTCTCTCCTTTTCATTATACATTAAAAATTATCTCTTTTCTTGTCAAACGACAGAACCAACATTCTGTCTTCTCTTCTTCATCGCGCTGCTCCGCTGCGAGAACAGGTTACCTTGACGTTGACTTTTGAATCGACAGATTAACGATTGCGAAGGTTACTATTACTTAAAAATCGCCTCGAACGCCTTTTCTTTGCCGCCAAATTTTACGTCGGCTTTATTTTGCCACGTGTTTTGCGTGTACGGATCTCTTCCGGACATGAATCGATAGACGGAATACCGCGCTTTATTCTTCTCGAAGTAATCCTGGTGGTAAATTTCCGCCGGGAAAAACTGCCCCTCTGGAGGTAACTCGCGCAAGTCCACGACTTTCGTTTTAATAATCGCGTTACGTTCCTTCGCGTTTTCTTCCGTTCTAAACACGTTCAATGTTTCCATCCTCTCAATCGCCTCCAGCGCTTCTTTCTTCTGCTCGTCCGAGTTCACGTATATCGCGGAAGCGTATTGTTCGCCGCCGTCTAAAAACATCCCATCATCTCTCGTCGGATCAATCTGTCGGAAATACAAGAACAAGAGCTCTTTATAACTAATCTTACTCCTATCGTACAACACGCGCACGACTTCCTTGTGCCCCGTTGTGCCTTTACACACTTGTAAATATTTCGGGTTGGCGACGGATCCGCCGGCGTACCCGCTCGTCGTCGCGCGCACGAAGCCAGATTTCTCCGGTTTCTCGAACGTTTCCTCCATGCACCAAAAGCATCCCCCGGCGAATATTGCGACATCTTCGTCCGTTCCGTTGCGAGTATTCACCGAGGGTACGTCCGCGAACAGGTCGTCTGGGCCGCTGTAAAACCCCAAATCGTGGAATACGTCCTTCCATAAAGGTAACGAAACGGAAAGGAACGCGAGGTTTATCAGCGTTTCTCTTCTCGTCGTCCTTTTCTCTTCTTCGTCGTTCACTTCTCGTTTTTCATCATCATCGGAGGACGACGAGGAGGATGTCCTTCTTAAACGCCTTTTCTTTCTTCTCCTCGTATTCGTATTCATCGCGGGCGACGACTTCTTTCGCGACGAGGATAAAGAGGAACGAGATGATGACGACGACGCAGTTGGCGAGCGCAGCGCTGTTGCTGCGAAACGCATGATGACGATGACGATTCGTTTATTCTGAGTTGTGAGGAGTTTTTCACTACTGTTTTTGACGAAAGCAAAGGAGACTCAATTTTGGTCCGAAAGAAACAACGCGACAACAAAAACGAGAAGAGGAGAGGAAGGGTGTTTGGTGTTCATGTAACGACGAAGGATGGAACTCTCAAACGTCTCTTTTCTTCTCTCTTCTACGTCGCGACGTCAGCGCTCGATGCCGGCGACGTCTCGAGGTTCGTCCTTTTTCAAAACGCCTTCCATCCTCCTCTTCACGTCCCAGTTGTACACCCTCGCTAAGTTCACCTCTTGTATCGTCGCGTTGTCTTTTATAAACGCCAAATCGCCATCCGTCGCGATTAAAGATTTCTTACAGTTTTCTAAATTGGTCTCCAACAACTGCTTCGCCTCGGCGAGCGGATATTCGAGCATGACGTTCGCGCCGAGCCAAAGGAACACTTTGCTCGGATCCTCGATGTCAGCTTTGGCGTAAATCGACGCCTCGCCTAACTGATACTTTAATTTCGTTGTAGTCGTCGTCTTTTCCTCCTCCTCCTCTTGACGACGAGTATGGTTCGCGTCTAACGCGTTCAAGGCTTCTAAATTCTTCTCGATCTCCGGGATCTTTCGCGTCAAACGTATCTTCTCGTTCTGCGTGACTCTCTCTAAGTTTTTCATCTGTTCGTATCGAGCTTGTAAATCTCTCATCACTGGTTCGAACGCGTTTTCTCGATTTTCTTCTCGCATGTACTTTTCCACGTCTTCGATGAACTAACGATATACATAATAATAATAGAGGGATTTTTGTCAATTAATTCATTTCCCAAACAGAAGCGAGAGAAAGGTCATCGGTCGTTTGATCTCCTCGGACGTAAACGACGTAAACGATCGTCATCACCATCGCGCTCAAAAAAGTCTTCTCCACGGAGAGAGAACACAGAGAGAGGAAAAAGAGAGAAACGCATCCTCTCCTCCTCGCGTGATATATACTACACGCGTTAAAGAAGAACAAAGGGAAAACAAAAGTCAACGTTTCCAGGGAAAATTCGTCTTTTGCGCAAAACTACAAAGAGAGAAGAGAAACGAATGAATACTAAAACTCCTTCGCAGCACACGACGAATAAAACGTACCCTGGCCTTTGGCACTTTCGTCGAGACCAACGACGACTCTTTTTCTTCCTCTTTTTCCTCTCGTATTTTCGTCTCGCTCGCCATCTTTATACGTCTTCTACTACTACTAGTAATAGCGCAGAAAAGTGACAGAGAGGAGAGGACTTGATTAAACCCTAATTCATTCTAAAACCCTAAACAATTTTTGTGCGACGCGTGTTTCTTATTTTTTCAAAAATCCGTCGTGTCGGCGCCAAAATTCGTCGCGCTTTAATCATCACAACTGACGCTCTCTTTCCCACTCTTTCTTCGCGCGAGGAGCGCGTAAAACTGTGTCGAGTCGGTGTTTTTGTGAGATTGTTTTTGTGTGGTTGTTGCGGAGAGTAAAAAAAGAAGAGCAGCGTTTGCAAATCTTTAAATGTCACAATCCCGCTCGGTGTGCTTCTCGTCGTCGCAATCATCATCATCCGCTCGTGAACGAATGTGGACGTCCACGCCCGGGAAACGAACGTGGTTCCAACAAACGAAGACGAAAAAGACGACCAAGAGTAGTGCGTTCTCGTCGCGTTCGATGGGTGAAGAAGGCACAAAAAAGAATCTCGCGAACGAACAGAGTCACGTTAGTAAAACGACGAGTTTAAGTGGCCCGCTCGGTCCGATTGAAATCGAACGAGGCGACCCCTCCGGGCAACCGTTCGGCGTTTCTCTCATCGTACTCGATGATGAGGATGACGATGAGAAAGCAGAGCAAAAGAAGAAGGAGTCAACGAGATCGTTACACTTTTCTCTGTACGCGCCGAACGCGGAGAAAGTACAACTCGTGCTCTATTTCGATCGAGACGAGAGTAAGAACGACGCGTTAACCGAACCTACGATACAGATTGACATGACGCGTAAAGAAGAAGAAGATGATTCAGAGGACGATTCAGAAGACGATAAAAAAGGGATTTTTACGGTTCAGATTACGAAAGGCGTACCTCTTCGAGGCGCGAGGTACGGGTATCGAGTGTTCGGGCACAATTCGAAAGAGAATAAACAACGGTTTGATGATTCTGTGGTTTTGTTAGATCCGTACGCTACGATGGTGTCGTCCGGGAGGAAATATTTCGGGGAGGAGCATAAAGCGAGGAAGGAACGCGACCGGCCGAATCCACCGGATATGCTCGGGACGTACGATTTCGAATCGAAACCGTTCGATTGGGAAAACGTGGATCATCCAAGAATTAACGAGGAAGATTCCGTGGTGTACGAGATGACCGTTCGCGCGTTCACGAGAGAGGACGAGTCGATGAACGAAAATATTCGAGGGTCCTTCTTAGCCATCGCGGAGAAAGTGAAATACTTTAAAGATTTAGGCGTAAACGCGATTGAGTTGTTGCCGGTGTTTGAATTCGACGAGATGGAATTCAAACGGTTTCCAGACGATCCAGACGAACGATACCGAGCGCGAGCGCACATGGTCAACACGTGGGGATACTCGACCATGTCTTTTTTCGCGCCCATGTCGAGGTACGCCTCGAACGGCGGCAACGGTATCGACGCCGCTCGCGAGTTTAAACACATGGTCAAGACGTTGCACCAAGCCGGCATCGAGGTAATTTTAGACGTGGTGTATAATCACACCGGAGAAAGCACGGACGATCGGCCGAACTTTTGTTCGTTTCGAGGCATCGATAACACGAACTATTACATGATGGACGAGAACAACGACTACATGAATTACACCGGGTGCGGCAACACGGTCAACGCGAACAATCCGATGACGAAAGATTTCATCTTGGCGAGTTTACGACACTGGGTTCAAGAGTATAAAGTCGACGGGTTTCGATTCGATTTAGCCTCGTGTTTAACTCGAGACGAAAGAGGCAGACCTATGGAATCGCCGCCGCTCATTCGAGAGATTGCGAAAGATCCTATTCTGTCGAAAGTAAAACTCATCGCGGAACCGTGGGATGCCGCCGGGTTGTACCAAGTCGGCGATTTTCCAAACTGGGACCAGTGGGCCGAATGGAACGGGAAGTATCGAGACACGTGTCGACGATTTATTAAAGGCACGGACGATCAAAAGAAAGATTTCGCGGACTCTTTGTTAGGCTCCTCGAGATTGTACCGGAGGAACAACCGGAAACCGTTTCACTCGATCAATTTCATCACCGCGCACGACGGGTTTACGCTCAACGATGCCGTCTCTTACCAATCGAAACACAACCACGACAACGGCGAAAATGGCAACGATGGTGCCAACGACAACGAAAGTTGGAACTGTGGGCAAGAAGGCGAAACCGGGGATGCGAACATTAACAATTTACGCGCACGACAAATGAAAAATTTCTTGATGGCGTTGTTCGTCAGTCAAGGCACGCCAATGTTGTTAATGGGCGACGAGTACGGGCACACTCGGTTCGGGAACAACAACACTTACGGCCACGATGATCGACGGAACAACTTTCAGTGGATGGAAATGGAGAAATATAAAGAAACTCGGTTCCGTTTTTGTTCGAACATGATTAAATTCCGGAAAGCGAACCCGTTGCTCGGAAGAAAAGAATGGTTGGACGATCGAAAGTGCATTTGGCACGAAGACAATTGGGACAACGAGGAAAGTAAATTCATCGCGTTCACCTTAGTCGACGACATTTCCGGCAACAACGAAGATTTATACATAGCGTTCAACGCGCACGAGTACATGGTCCAAGCTTCGTTGCCGAAAATTGAAGACGGCATGAGTTGGCATCGCATCGTCGATACGAATTTAACCAGCCCGGATGATTTCGATTTCAAAGGATCGCAAAGAATCGGGAGCGAAGGTATTTATAACATAAGCGAGTGGGGGGCGGTCATTTTACAAAAGAAACGATAGTACTTTTGAAGTGGTCAAAGACGAGGAACGAATTGTTGTACAGTAGTATGATTATTATAAATAGAGTTGTAAAGCAGCGGCTGCGTCAAACACGTGTTGTTAAAAAACTATTTAAAACTAATATTAGAACTCCCAGTGACCGCCGCCGGGACCACCGCCGCGCCTTTGACGCTGATACTGATGCTGATGTCCACCCCAATGATGTCCTCCTCCTCCTCCTCCTCTGGCCCAATTTTGTCTATTCCTTTCCTCCTCTTTCGCTTTTTCCGCCCTCGCGCGTTCTCTATTTACGCTTCCGGCTTCGCAGTTGGCGCGATCGTTCAACTCGTCTCTCGCTTCTGCCGCGTCGTTCAGCTTTCTCGCCGCTCTCTTTTTTCTCGCGTTTGTCTCGTGCTTATCCGGATGCCACTTCAACGCCAATTTCTTGAAACTCTTTTTAATAAAATCGCACTGCCTTTCCTTCGTCAACTCGTTGAGATTCGGCGGGACGCCTAAGATTTTCGCGTAATCTCGATTGTTTTCGTACTGCCGAACGAGGTTGTGCGTTTCTCGAACGAACGATTCTAAGTTCTCCTTGAGAGATCGAGACGAACTGGACTGTCCCGCGTTCGCGCGACAAATCTCCAACGCTTGTTCGGCTAACGATTTCGCCTCTTTCGGATTCTCATCCGCGACGTACAATTCCGCCGTCGCGCGCAGCGCCTCCGCGTATTTCAGCATATCCTCCGCGGTCACTTTCTCTTCCAATAAAGCCTCCGCACCGTCCTCGCTTCCCGTCAGTGGATCGCTTTCAATCATTTTCGCTTTCACTCCAAAATAATCCGAGGCATTTTGACAATAATCGTACGCGTCGTTCAATTGTCTCTTGAAGACCGCCGCGCGACATTTGCGCACGTTCATATCGTTCTCGAACGACTTCACTCCGTGGAAACCTAAACTTTTCGCCGCTATTTCAACCGCATCCATAGCCTCCAAAGCTGGACGAGGGTGTTTATCGTTCAACTTATCGTCCACGATTTTCATAGATTTCTTGATAGAGTTCAAGTTCTTGTAAATGTCTTTGCATAAACTGAAATCTGGATCGTTGCGAACGCACACGGCGTAGAATTTCAACGCGCGTTCAGAGTCGCCGAGTTTCATCGCGGACATGCCACCGATATACACGGTTAAATATTTGATATCCGTCGCTTTCCAATCGCCGGTCGTTTTGATTCGAGATAAAATGGAAAACGCGTCCGTCGCGGATTCGTCAAACTTTTTCAGCCTCAATTTACACTTGGCGGCGAAGAGCTTTTGCAACGCCGTCACCGGTCGCTTCCGATCGATTTTTATCATCGTTTGCGAAAAAAGTATCGCGTTTTTGCACTCGTCTTTCTTCATCGCGGTTTCAAAGTCAACGCTGGCGGTAAAATACTCCACGTTTCGTCTCAATAATTTCACCGTTTTTTCGTATTCGAGTTCCAAGGCGACTTCTCCGGAATCGGCGATTTTTTCCTTGTATTGCGCCGCGAGCTCGAGAAGTTTCGATCCGGAAATGATGCCAAACTTATCCGTGCCATCTGCCCACATTTTCAAAGCTTCCTCTACATTCGAAGTTTTCTTCCCGTAATACGCATCCACGTATCCCTGCGCGTTTCTCTCGTTCACAGATCGCCATCGTTCCTCGCCGGTAAGTTTCAACAAATTCCTGAGCACGTCCACCATTTTTTCCGGTTCTCTGATGCCGTTATACACGCACCACTCAAACACCGCCGTTTGCGCGTCTTGGTCTTGAAACACGAGCATCTCTTTCATCTTCCCGTCGACTTTAACGTCCATTTTTGCCAGCGGGGGTAATCTCCCGACTCGTTCCAATCGTTCCGATTTCGGCGTCTCGTACGTTTGTCTCAACAACTCTCTAAATCCTTCCTCCGATTGCGCGATCGTCTCTCGTTTCTTTTCCATCTTTTTCTTCAACTGCTCTCCTAAACTCACCAACTTTTCGTTCTCGTCTCGCTGTTTCTGCTCGTCATTGATGAGCCGTTTCGCTCTTTTCATCACCTCCACTAATCTGTTCAAAGGCCCGCCGACGGCCACGTCCTCTTTGTCTTGCTCGATGTGCTCGTCCGAATTCAGTTGATGGTCTTGAAACTCTTCCACCAATCTGGACAACTCCTCCCCGGCTTTCACGAACTTCGTTTCGTTCAAATATTCCCTCACTACCTCGTACCTCTCCTGCGCCGTTTTCTTCCTCTTCTCCGGCACGCCTTCTCTCCTCCTTCTCTTGGCAGCGGCGCCGCCCACCGCCGGCCTCGCATCCTCCGGCATCTTCTCAATCTCCTCCTTAATCTTCAAAGCAGTCGCCCTCACGTGCTGATGATGATACAACTCGTGTTTCACGCAAAACCGAAACGCGGCGGATGCGTAATCGTCCCCGACGATGAAATCGATTGAACGTTGGACCAGTTTCTCGTTCCCCGAAGACGCGCCTCGAACGGTAATCTCGTGTGCAATTTGCACTTGAATATCCGATTTGAGAGTAAACTCATCCGAGAATTCTCCTTCGATTTCGGCGTCTATTTCGCCCAGTAAATCTAATAAATCATCGTTTTTGTTATCCTCCGTACCATTATCAGTGTTGTCTGACGCGAACGCAGTTGATGTTGATGCGAACATTGCTCCTATTAAACAACACAAAAGAAGCAGACATCCGATCGAATTTCTTCCCCGCTGCTGTCCTCGATATCGTCGTCGTCCTCGATGTTTTCTCGTCGACATCGTCGTCTTTACGTTCACGGTAGTATTCGGTGACGACGAAGAAGAAGTAATAAAAGTCATCGTCGTCTTTTTACTCGTTTCATACGAAATGCTCGTTTTTTTATGCGTATCTTTCGCGCTCGTTCGTGTGTGACTAATGAAGCGCGAGGGATGAGATTAGTGTTGAGATTTTTCGACGACGGGAGACGATACCTCTATAGTATAGGACACACGCTCACGGAGCGCTGCTACTGCTGCTATGACTGCTATTAGTACTACTGCTACTAATACTACTGCTACTAATACTACTATTACTCTCTCTCTCTCTCTCTCTGATTGAATACTGAAATCTCTATTCTTCGCTCTTCGTCCTCTCTACTCGAGAGAGCGCGTTTGTTTCTCTCTCTCTCTTTTAACTTACGCGAGAACAAACTTGGTAATGCGCTTTACCAGAAGGTCTCTTTGCTTCTTCACTTTGACGAAACCAAAGTGGTCGCTTTTCTTTCCTTTGATTTCGAGTAACGCGAGGTGTGGTGGTGCGTTCGAGGTTCCGTTCGTGTTTCCGAAGGTTTCGTAGGAGGATTCCACCGGTTTCTCCGAACCGTCGTCGTCGTCTGAATCGTCGTCATCCTCGACGCCGAAGAAGAAGTCGGAGAGGATATTGTTGTTTTGTTTCTCGTTAAACTCGTTCTCGTTACGCTCTTCCTCGTCGTTGTTCTCTTCGTCGTCCTCGTCGTCGTTGACGTCTTCCTCTTCCGGTTGTCCTTTCGCCAATTTTTCGCAAAACTTTCGCACTTCTTTCACTCGCGTAAACTCGTCTCGTTGGCCGTGGACGAATAAGAGCCTCGTTTTCCTCGCCACCAAACTGCCGCGATTCCTCTTGTCTTTCACGAAGCACTTTCGCAACCTTCCCGCGTGCTTCCCGAATAAAAATCGAGATACGACGCCCATTAGAGAAGAAGTCGCAGCGAACGGGTTCAAGGACCCGAGAGGGAACGCGACCAAAATCAACCCGTCGATGCCGCATCGCGACCACACTCTTCGCTCCTCCTCTGATTCGCCTTTACAAAAGTCAATAGTATTCTGAGAAAGTAACTTTTCGTGCAACAACCCAACCGCGTTCGCGCCAACCGCGGCGCCGAACGAGTACCCGAACACGTGCATCTTAACTTCGACATCATCCTCTACATCAACAGATTCGCGCGTTCGAATCTCTTTCACCATCTCCAGCACGTCTCTCGCGTCCACCTCCCCGAACACGCTCGCGCGACTCGTTTTCTCGTTCCCGTCGCACCCGCGAAAACTGACGTTATACGTGACGAACCCTCTCATCGCGAGTAGAATCGCGTACGCGTTGAGCATACATCGACTGCCCCCTAACTTCCCGTGCGCGTGGAGCAAAAGAAACACATCTTTGTTTTTCACGCGCTGTATTGCTTCAGGAGGACGATACACGTCGCACTCGAGACGCAACGCAAAAGTGTCGCTCTCCCCGTTTTCGCACGCAGGTAAGCGCACGTTTCGCTCGACAGTTGGTCGCGCGGAAGAGGATGCCATTTTTGCGTAGTATTAATTGACTGCTTTTGACGGTGGTGCCCACACGACGACGCAGCACAAAAAGTGAAGAAAAAATGTGAACGCGTACTGGTATGACGCGTCTTCTTTACGTATCATCACGTGTATATATAATACGAAGAAATCTCAAAAGTGAAGAAAAAATGTGAACGCGTGAGTGTGATGCGTCTTCTTTACGTATCGTCACGCGTATATATAGTATGAAGAAATCTCTATCGTATATCATCTGGAGCAATTACCTAACATGATGACGCCGAACAAGACGAACGCGGCGCTGGCGAAGAACCCGGCGATGGCTTTTCTCCCGCGAACTTCGCGGTAGTACCAGACGCCCCAACTCGTACTCACGACGAGTTGACACTGAACCAACGGCCACCCGACGGCGACGCCTAATCTAGAAATGGCGACTATAGAGCACGCGTTTCCAGCGGACCAGAGCACGCCGGTTAACAGAGCCGGTTTCGCGCACGTCTCGAAGTGGAAGTTTAACGGCGAAAAGTCTCTATTGATTTGGCGGCGGTAGAGGTTGTACAGAAAGACGAGAACGACGGTCGCTACGGCCGAGCCGACGCCGAAGGAGAACAGGTACTCTAACCCGGTGACTTCTTTGTTGGCGTATTTTAACGGCGTCATGAAAGACCCGTTGGCGATGCCGACGTACGTGGCGCACAGGATGCCGATTTTCACGTCTCTTTGCTTCTTCTCTGTTGAAGAGGAGGAGAGATTCAAACCGCCGCCGCTTCGGTGGTTTTTCGCGGTGGTGCGAAATCCAAACGGGTTGGTGGAAGCTTTCGACAAGTCGTCGAATTCTCTCATTCCATTACCACCATTACCACCATTACCACCACCACTCGACGACGACGACGTTGTACCCATCATCAACCGTTCCCGCGCCGCCGCGAATTCCCTGTTGCTACTGTTGTTGTTGACATTATTCGCAGTATTCATCTCTACGTCGTCGTCGTTCGTATTCCTATACATATCGTCGCCTCCTTCGCCGCCGTTGATTATTGGAGACACCGAACTCGATCTCGAACTCCCACTCGTCGTTTCACTCTCACCAAAAACAAAACTACTACCTCTGTTGTAATGACTACTTTTGCTCTCCGTTCTCCTCCCGCTCGAGGACGAAGAATTCGATGATTGCGACACCACCATCCCCATGCTCCCCATCCCGACGCTCATCGCCGCGAGCGCCCACATCGAACCCGCGATATCTCTCACCTCTTCCTCGAACACGATCGTCCCCCACAAAAACCCAACAAAAACACTCAATCCGGACCATAACGTTTGCGCGGTGGATAAGCCGCACTTTTGTACCGCGACGATTGCGACTGTTCCGTTAATCACCCAGACGGAGGCTCCGAGGATGCCCCAATAGGTGAATTTCAACTCGATGCCGAACACGAGTGGCAGGAAGGACGTGAGGAAGCACGCGAAGGATTTATAGCACTGGAACTGTTCACATCGTAATAATCAAGTGAAAAAAGAGAGAGAGCGCGTTTTTGTCAGAGAGAGAGAGAGATGCGCGACAAAAAGCAGTACCGCGACCGGGTCGACGTTCGCTTTGACGATCGCTTTCGTTTTAATCGGCACCGCGAAGGAGCCGAAAAAAATGGACGCGAGAACTGCGTAGAACACGCCGGAGGCGAAATGAGTCTCCTCAACCATATATACGTGTGCGAGTCGTGGTAGAGTCGTGGTGAATGCGCGTGTTACGTAACAACGCGCTCGTTTTTATCGACGAGAGAAGAGAGAAAAGAAAACACTCTTAAGAGTGTTTCTTTCTTTGAGGAACTTTCCAATTCGAATCCTTCATTGAACAACAACGAACGAAGAAGAGAGAGCGAGAGAGAGCATCATGTCTCGCTTTTCACTCGCATCCTCTGGAAGAAGATCTGCTTTTTGCGCGTTTACTACTACTCCTCGTCGTCGCGAGATTGATGGTCGTTGTTCTTCTCTTCGAAAGCAAACGATGCGCGAGACGAAGAAGAAATCCATCCTTCGCTCGATGATGGATCAGCGACGAAACATTAGTTCTTTGAACAACGACGGCGACTTCGACGAAGACGAGAGCGACGACGACGACGACAAAGATGATAAAGAAGAGAATGATCCAGACGAAATCGCGTTTTTATCCAGTCGAGACGGAGAGAGATACAACAACATGAAAGAAGAGAACAAACACATCTCATCAAAGTCGGCGGCTTCGACGGCGCCAACAACGCGAGACGAAGAAGACGAAGAAGAAGACAAAGAAGAAGACCAACCAGAAGAAAAGACAGAAGAGGAAGAATCTTTAGGCATACGGGAAAGGTTCGGACGACTCTTAACGAACACGTTCCGTAAGAAATGGGACTCGAAACCCGCGAGTTTAAAAGGCTTGGACGCGTCAGACGTGCCGAGACACATCGCGGTCATCATGGACGGGAACGCGCGCTGGGCGGAGAAACGAAGGTTACCGCCGAGAGTGGGACACGAGAACGGGGTGGAGAGTTTGAGAGCGGTGGTGAGGTGTGCGAGCGCGTGGGGGATTAAAGTCGTTTCGGTGTACACGTTTTCGATCGAGAATTGGTCGAGGGGACCGCCGGAAGTGGACGGGTTGTTGGAGTTGTTAGAGACGACGTTGAGAGAAGACGCGGAGAATTTGATGCGGAACGACGTGAAAGTTGCGGTTATGGGGGATTTGAGTCGCGTGAAACCGAGTTTACGACGCGCGGTGGAAGAGACGGTGGAGATGACGAAAGAGAATCAAGGCGTGGTGTTGAACGTGGCGTTGAGTTACGGCGGGAGGCAAGATATCGTAAACGCGGCGAAGGATATGGCCGAAGCGGTCAAGTTTGGAAGTTTACGGATCGAAGATATATCGCAAGAGACGTTTATGAGGTATTTAGGCACCGCGAACGTTCTGAAAGAAGGCGAGGAGGATTTTTTTGACGATGATCGCATCGATCGGAAAAGCGGTCCCCTCGAATCTGATCCGTTAGGTGATTACGCCGGCGTCGGCGAGCGATTCGTCGTCAACGGCGGACATCATACCTCCTCGTCCTCTTCCGCATCATCATCATCATCATCCTCGCAACAACAACAACAACAACAACAACAAGAGAAAGGCAACACGTTGTCGAGTCTTCGAGCGGCTCGGTCGTTACAGAACCCAGATTTACTCATTCGGACCTCCGGCGAACAACGCCTGTCGAATTTCATGTTGTTCGAAATGGCGTACACGGAACTGTATTTCACCGACGCCATGTGGCCGGAATTCGGCGAAGCCGAGTTGAGAAGAGCTATTTTCGCGTACGCGAAAAGAGACCGAAGATTTGGTTCCAGAGCGGCGAAAGAAAATTCTAACAGCAACAACAACAACGAGTCGTCTGATTCGAAAAGAGTGCAACAAGGACCGCCGGGTAGGTTCGGTAACGGCGGTTTGAGCAACAACACAACAAGCGCTCCAAACAACGCCGGGGACGCTACCGAGAGAGACGGATCTCAACACCAACCGTCTTCCGGGAGCATCAACGCCTTGACCCTAGGCGGGGAAACGAACGTGTTAAACAGCACTAAAGTAAATACGAAAGAGGACGTCCCCATCGAGCAAAAATCATCGTCATCGGAGGATGATTAATGTAAAGCGAGCGTTTACGTAGATTTAGAATTTGTATGAGACACCAACAGTATCCAATAGTCTCGAATGTTTTTTCTTCACTTCTTTCCGATGCCGATACCGAACAGTCACACCAAAAAGAACAAATCGAACATTTCCAAAGCGTCCTGTGAAAGTTGGTCCGTCGTCGGTGGCATTCGAAATCAGTATCAACGCAACGGAGACGCGAAAACGTATTACGAAAACAACGGCGAAGCGTACACGAATCCGCACTTTTCTCGCTTGCGCGAAGTTTTGCCGGGAACGCTTTTCGACGACATCGTGGTGCCGAAAATACTCGTCCCGAGCATAAACGCGAAGAAAAAGACAAAGAATAAAGGAACGAATGAGGATGACGAGCATTTTGTGGAAGAAACGACGACGTGTTTTCACGTTTTAGATTTCTGTTGCGGCAGCGGAGAATTCTCGAACATTCTCCTTCGTTGGAGCAAAGACGTGAGACAAATCGCGTTCGCGATAACCGCTGCGGATCCGTACACGAGGGAGGCGTTTAAGAAACAAAAAGAATTCGCGAACGTAGAGTGTAAACCGTGGAGCTTTAAGAGCGTGTGCGAGGGGTGTTTAGAGGAACTCGGAGACGAAGATTTCGCGTACGATATCGTGGCGATATCGTACGCGATTCACCTCTTGCAGCCGTCGTTGGAACATTTGTTTTACAACGCGTTGGCGAAAAGGTGTCGGTATTTGGTGATCGTTTCACCGACGAAGAACAAAGGCCTGATCGAGAAGAATAAAGAGACGAGTTTTGGTTTCAAAGAAATCGCGTACGAGACGAAACTGAAAGTGCACTTGAGAGTGTTTGAGAGTTTACGATTACACGCGGTTGGACTCCGTTGATTCGTTTTACGGAGTCGTTTAATAAGAGTTCGCTTCTCCTTTACGCGCGCGCAAATGCACATCATACCTACTCTGTTTACTCTCTTTACTCTCTCTCTCTCTTTCATTCACGCAGTACACTAATACGAGAAAACGACCACGACGACGAGCAGTGTCCAACACGTCGCGACCGCCACGACGCATCCGACGAACAACTGTTTCCCTCGCGGATGTTCTTTAATCTCCGAGTGTTCAAACACCAATCTCTCGTATATAAATTCCGCGAACGCGATCGAACACGTGAGCGTAAACACGATGAACGCGATTTGTAAGTACCGGTAAAACCATACTTTTAATGTTCTTCCTCCTTTAGTATTAGTAGTATTCTTGTTGTTCTTCTTCGATGTGTTCTTGTTCTCGTTCTTCGTCGTTAGAAAAGGAGTGGTCGTCTTGGTGTTCCCCGCGTTGGATTCATCCTCCTCCATCTTCGGATGATGATGTTGATTTGGAAAAAGGAACCCGTTCCGGTGTTTCAGCGCGTCTCTTCTCTCCTCCGACATTAAAAAAAGTAGGAGCAGTCTCGCTTACGTGCGTGTACGTCTTTTCTCTCTCTTTACGACCACATTTTGTGTGTTTTGTGCGTATCCTTTTGTTGTTGTTGTTGTTGTTCTCTTACATCAGAAACCACTTTCTGTGTAAGAAGAGGAGCAAAAATGAAGAACTGTCGAGCCTTTTCGTTTCCTCATATAAAAATAGGCGTAAAATCATCAAATCATGGGCGGAAAAACAGAACTCACGACGATCAAAACGCTGATGGAAATCACCGGTCAGAACAAAGAGGACGTGCAGTCTGTTTTGCAGAAATTCGGCGGCGACGAAGCGTTAGCCGTGTCGGAGTTAATGTGCAGTGCGTGTAATCATCATCTCTCGTATTTTAATTTTTCACGCGCTGGCGGGAAAATCATCGTTCGCGAAGCGTTGTGTGGTATCATTACGAGAGCAAAGACTGACCCTTTACGACTTTTCTTTCCTAAATTACAGTGCATAAGTTCGTGGACGTGAAAACGAAGAAGAGTAAAGAGGTACGCGTCGACGCTTTTTTCGCGCGAGAGTGCGCGAGCGGCGATCGATTCCGAGATTTTTTTCTCGTTGTTTTCCTGCACTCGGCGTCAAGCCGCCGTCATTCGTTCGCGTGTAAAAGAGGGATCCCTCTTTTTTCCGCGCGCTTCTTTCTCTCGAGTGTAACACGCGCACAGTATTCTGCGTGCACACTATTTTATCATCATCGCGCTGATGATTGCCTTTGTTCATCGTATCATCATCACTTCTCACACGAACCACGTTATTAAAACAACATCGTATTATTAAAACAGACGACGACTGGCGGGAACGCGTCGAAAAGTAAGTCTTTCTCTTCCGGCGGCGGCCCGAGAGACGGCGAGAAATCATCGAGGCGAGATCGAGGCACGGACAGAAGAGGAGGCGGCGGCGAACCGTCGTCGTCGTCGTCTCGACGGGAGAGAGGAGGAGACAGAGGCGCTCTTTCGGGATCGGCGACGCATAATAGCAGCAACCAAGGGAAAGGCAGACACGTGCGATTCGAGGAGGCGCCGGCACCCGCGGGACAACAAGCGACAACGACGACGACGACGGCGCCGTCGGCGGTACCGACGACGAGCGCGTGGGGAGCGCCGAAACAACAAGCGCCCGCGCCGCAGCAGCAACAACAAAGAAGAGACGGCGGCGGTCGACAGCAGCAACAAGGCAGCGCGCCTGCTGCCGCCGCACCAAATGCCGCCGCTCCAGCCGCTGGGTCCTCCCGACACCCGAAGCGAACGATGGCGGACATATTGAGAGGAGATCCGAAATCGGAGCCGGCGAAACCAGCGGCCCCTTCTTCCGCCGGCGGCGGCGCGAGTCAAAAGCCGGCGGCACCCGGTAAAGGTGGCGGTAAAGCGATTCCGGGACCGAAAACGGGTAACGGTGGGAACACCGCACCAACTCCAGAAGGTTGGGGACCGGCGGCGGAAGCGCCGGCTGGAGCTGCTGGCGCGGCGCCGGCGGCTGGCCAAATTCCGCAACCGAGAGGGGGTGGTGCGGAAGGTAACGTTCCTCAGCCGAAAGGTACCGGCGGTCAACCGCAAGCGGCGAATTACCCGCAGTTTAGCGATTTTGGAGCGGCCTCGTCGTCGTTTGGTTTTGGTTTAGCGCAAGATGGATCTCAAGGAGCACCCTCGGGCGGCGCGGCGCAAGCGCCTCCGGCGGCGGAAGGCGCCACCAGCGCTTGGGGCGCGCCGAACCAGCAGCAACAAGCCGCCGGCGGCGCCGCTCAGCCGTCGTCGCAAACGGGCGCGGGGGCGTCTTCTTCGCAACAAGGCGGACAAAAAACGGTGCCAAAACCGCAGCAACAGCAGCAAGGTGGTTCCGCCAGTGGTGGTCACAAGCCGCAGCCGAGAAATCAGCAGCAGCAACAATACCAGCAACAGATGAACTACGGCGGAAACCAACAATACAACAACTACAATCAACAAAACCAATATCAGCAAAACCAATTCGATCAAAACAAAATGCACCAGTACGGAGTCGACCCGATGAACGCCATCGGCGGTATGAACATGAACCAAGGTTCGTTTTCCAACGCTCCGGGCGGCGGAAACGTTGGCACGTCTACCGGCAACGCGCAAGTTGGCGCCATGGGCGGATTCCAACAAAACGGCGCGAGCGCCGCTCAGTACAACAACTTCAACTACGGCATGGCGCAATCCTACGGTCAAGGCGCGTACAACCAAGGTAACTCGAACATGTACGGCGAATATTACGCTCAGCAGGCGCAGCAGCAACAAGTTGGAGGTATCCCGGACACGAACCGATCGGATGCGTTAGGCGGCGACGGTTCTAACTACGGCATTTCCGATTCCACCAACAACAAGCAAACGTCTTCCTCTTCCAACACCCTCCAACAACAGCAAATGCAGCAGCAACAACAATCGAACCAAATGAACTACGGCGGTATGGCAAACATGAACAACATGGCGCCGTACAGCGCGTACGCGCAGCAGTACACCTATCCGGGAATGATGCCGCACACGTACAACCACATGCCGAACTACATGCCGTACAACACGTACAACAACGGCATGTACCCGTACCAACAGCCGCCGCAGCAACAGCAGCAGCAGCAAAGAGGGAGCGGCAAAGCGCCTCCTCCAGGGTACGCCGGTTCTGGTTCTAATTCTGGTGGCAGTAACAAACAGCAACAGCAACACAACGTCGATCCGTCGCAGCAGCAATACAACAACGCCAACGGCGCTGCTTACGATTGGACGAGGTGAGCGGTGAGCGAGCGAGCGAGCGAGGAGAAGAAAGCATTTCCGAGCGTCGTCGTTTGCCGACGACTT
>Ga0209631_10001400_pt1 | contig 30945 bp, 29 predicted proteins | sample COG_08_FD_184752 | JGI IMG/M metagenome (GOLD analysis project Ga0209631, IMG submission 184752) | Pelagic Microbial community sample from North Sea - COGITO 998_met_08 (SPAdes) (version 2) | ecosystem: Environmental > Aquatic > Marine > Neritic zone/Coastal water | place: Helgoland, sampling... | reverse complement strand
TAAGACCATTCAAAATAATCCTAGTGTCAGAATCAATACCCCTTTTGGCATCAACCAGGAAAACAATACCATCGGCATCGGAAGCTCCGCCCCACGCACTTGCAACCATGGCTCTGTCGAGGCGACGTTTGGGAGGAAAAATACCCGGTGTATCGATAAAAATAATTTGGGATTGATCACGTATGGTTATTCCCAAAACCCGTGTTCTAGTAGTTTGAACTTTCGACGAAACAATAGAAACCTTGGCTCCGACGATACGATTTACAAGTGTCGACTTGCCAACATTGGGAGCCCCAATCATTGCAAAAAAACCACAGCTAGTCCTAGAAGGGGCACTCACTTAATTGCCCCACTTTTCATCTAAGCCCAGAAAAGCCAACATAGCTGAAGCTGCAATTTGTTCGGCATGGCGTTTTGATCTACCACTGCCACTCAATGGGTCTTCATCCTCAATGGAAACCTCAATTATAAACACCGGATCGTGTGGTGGGCCTTTTCTGGAAACCTCACTATAAATAGGTAAGCTCTTACCGTGAGATTGAGCATACTCTTGCAGGGTTGTTTTTGCGTCCTTAGGCGGGCTCAAATCTTCAGCCATAAGGTTCATCCAGTAGCGGCGGATAAAAGTCTCAGCAGTCTCGAGACCACCATCAATAAAAAGAGCTGCAATAACGGCCTCACACGTATCAGCAAGCAAAGCTGGGTTCTCGCGTGTGCCACATTCCTCTTCAGCTGGAGCGATCTTTAAGAATTTGGAAAGCTTCAGCTCAACCGCTACGCGGGCCAAGGTTTCCATGCGAACGAGTGCCGCATGGCGGCGCGCCATAGCGCCTTCTTCCTCTTCGGGGAATGCTTCATAAACCATTTCTGCAACGACTAAACCAAGGACCCTGTCACCCAAAAATTCGAGACGTTGATTTGTCTGATCTCGATCCGCCCGACTTCTAGCCATGCTGGAATGGGTTAGCGCTAGACCTAAAAGTTCCGGTTTGGAAAAACTGTATTCAAGTATTCTCTCAAGCTCTGTGGGTTCCAAGATCATTATTCTATGCTGTCGAAGAAACGAGAGAAGCGGGCTTTTGCCGGCCAATCCCAAAATTTCCAACCAGCACCATCAACTGAAAAAAATTTTACTTCGGCCCGGCCTATCAAGTTTTCACGAGGTATATAGCCAACCCGATTAAGGAATCTGCTGTCAGAAGAATTATCTCTGTTGTCTCCCATAGCAAAATAGTGTCCATCAGGAACCTCATAGATATTTGTGTTGTCACTTGCACCCTCATCGCCTTGCTCTTCAATGATTAGGTGCTGGTTACCATTGGAGAGGGTTTCAAGATAACGAGTAATGCGACGAGTGCTACCAAAACCATTGTCAATCTGATAATCTTCAATTCGCTCACGTTTAACTGCTGTTCCATTAACATTTAGAATTCCATTTATCACTTGGATAGTGTCTCCAGGAAGCCCAACTATTCGCTTGATGTAATCCTTATCTGTATCGGTTGGCAACCTAAAGACTACGACATCGCCACGTTCCGGCTCATTAAATAGAACGCGTCCCTCAATTAACGGTAGGCTTAAGGGCAGTGAAAAACGGCTATAACCATATGAGAATTTTGATACGAACAGATAATCTCCAACAAGTAATGTTGGAATCATTGACCCTGATGGTATTGAAAAAGGTTCATAGGCAAAAGAACGAATGCCCAGGGCGATAAAACCGGCGTATACGATGGTTAAAATAGATTCTTTGATACTGCTTGTTTTAGCTGCGTCCGTTTTTGAATTAATGCTGTCGCTCGGGTCCATGAAAATCCATTCAATCTAAAAAAGGCAATAAAACCTCAAAAAGCTGAGGAAACGCAGTGATCAAGCCATTACAAAGAAAATAAGTCAAGTTCAAGCAGGCCTTACCTGGTCCATCAACTTACGCATAGAGCGAATACTTGCTTCTAAGCCAATGAATATTGCCTCACCCACTAAAAAGTGCCCAATGTTTAGTTCCGCAATAGTAGGGATAACTGCCACATCTGTAACAGTTTCAAAAGTCAGCCCATGGCCAGCATGGCATTCCAGGCCAATATCGTGAGCATGGGCAGCGGCGGTGACGATCCTTGACAGTTCAAACTCGCGATCAGGTCCCTTTGAATCACAATAAGCCCCAGTGTGCAACTCGATCACAGGCGCCCCCAGCGCTTTTGCACCGTCAATCTGGACCGGATCCGGTTCGATAAACAGAGAAACGCGAATGCCAGAATTGTTCAAGGCATTCACGTATGGTTTTAACCTATCATGACCGTTGACAACATTGAGCCCACCTTCTGTGGTGCGTTCTTCTCGTCTTTCAGGAACGATGCAGGCTGCATGGGGAAGGTGCCCAATGGCAATTTTGAGCATTTCATCAGTTGCAGCAAATTCAAAGTTCAATGGTTTGTCAACTTCTGCACATAGTCGCTCGATGTCTTTATCAGAAATATGACGGCGGTCCTCGCGTAAATGGGCGGTGATCCCATTGGCACCGGCCGTAACAGCGAGCTTTGCAGCATCGACAGGATCAGGGTGAACACCCCCTCTGGCATTGCGAATGGTCGCCACATGATCGATGTTCACACCCAAGCGCAGTTTTGAGCTCATTGTTGATTCTCCCACTCTTTTGATGCATCATTTTCAAGAATAATTCTTTTCCCCCTTTTTGACTGGTAGCGCTTTATTAAAGGCCTCAAGGAAAAATAAAACAAAAACCAAACAACAATAAAGGTGGGGATTCCCCCAATAAACATTGGCCATAATACAGGCCAGGCAGTTTCAAAAAGGTAAGAAAAGTCGTATGTGAAAATCGCATCTAAAGAATTTGAAAATATCTTTTGAAAATCAAGTTCATTTGCATTAACACCACTTCCTGCCGCACCGAGCCACACACCTAAATTAAAAATTAAAGTCCAAATAAATGGAAATGTCCATGGGTTGCCTACAGCAGTTCCAATGACAGCCGCCATTATGTTAGCACGAATAATCCAAGCTATTAATCCGGCCAGTACAAAATGTATGCCAACGAAAGGAGTAAATGAAATTGCCGCCCCACAGGCAAATCCAGCAGCTGTTGAATAGGGTGTTCCGGGTAACCGGCCTATGCGATGGAAAAGGTATTGTGTCGAACGCTTCCAGCCCAAGCTTGGCCATAAGAAACTACGAACTTTATGAAAAAATTTTGATTTATTGCGACGTTTAAACATGAGTGTAAATCTGGGCTAGAGTTAAGTTGTAAAATTTCTAATCCACATAAAAAAATCTAACCGTGGGCGCGCTCAATCATATTTATGGCCGGGGTCGCACGAAGGGCTGCTATAATTTCCATCAAGTGCCTTAAATCTTGGACTTCTATGTCAATTAAAAGGTCATAAAACTCAAGGGTGCGATTGGTGATTTTTAGGTTTGAAATATTACCACCATTCTTGCCTATAACCATAGACAGGGTTCCTAAAACACCCGGTTCATTTACTACTGTCAAATGAACACGGCCAACGTGGATATCTGGGACTTCAGTTTTTTGTTGCCAAGATACATCGAGCCAATGTTCAGGACTATTCGAATACTCTACTAGAGTATCGCAATCAATAGTGTGAATAGTTACACCTTTACCTGTTGTGATAATGCCAACAATACGATCGCCGGGCAGTGGATGACAACAATCTGCATAATGCATTGCCATTCCTGGTATCAAGCCTTTTATTGGAATAGCGTTTTTGGAATTTTTTTTGCTGGTATCTCTTAAAATGTTTGCAGTCGCTGTTTTTTTTAAGGGTACAACATTTTTATTACGTTGCTTTCTAGTTCCCGGAAAAACAGCCTCTACAACATTCCTGGCGTTAATGTTACCAGCACCTACTTGGGTTGTCAGATCATCCGTTGTATCCTGATCAAATTTTTTAAGTACAGCTTTCAATGCTTTGTCTGCAAACTCATAGCCTTCTTCACGAAATGCTCGCTGCAAAATAGCTCGACCCAGTTGCAAGTACTGTTGCAACTCTTGCATGTGTACAAATCGACGAATACAGGCACGTGCCTTGCCAGTGACTACAAAACGTTCCCATGTTGGCGATGGGGTTTGTACTTTAGACGTGAGAATTTCAACCTGATCACCATTTCTTAGTTCTTTGTGAAGAGGAATTATACGACTGTTGACCTTGGCGCCTACACACCTGTCACCAACCTCTGAATGAACAGCGTAAGCGAAATCAACCGCTGTTGCTCCAAGAGGCATATTAATTAGGTCACCACGTGGCGTAAAACAAAAAACTTGGTCTTGGTACATTTCCAACTTGGTATGCTCAAGAAACTCACTAGGACTAGCTGCATGCTCAAGAATGTCGAGAAGCTCCTTTATCCAACGGTATTGACGCCCTTCAGTCTTACGCGCATTATGTTTGTAATTCCAATGGGCAGCAACACCATTTTCAGCGATATTGTGCATATCATGGGTACGGATTTGAATTTCAACACGATGTTGTTGCGGCCCCAACACTCCTGTGTGTAGGGAACGATAACCATTTGGCTTGGCTGTTGAAATATAGTCCTTGAATCGTCCAGGAATAACTCTATATCTTTTATGTAATATACCCAGTGCTTTGTAGCACTCATCAATAGTATCAACGATAACCCTAAAACCTACGATATCAGAGAGTTGCTCAAAAGCTATATCTTTGTGCTGCATCTTATGCCAGATAGAATAAGGAAGCTTTTCACGACCCATTATTTCAACCTTGAGCCCATCGCTACTCAGGGTTTTAGTTAACTCCTGCTTGATACGTGCAATAAGATCGCCACCTTCTTTTCTCAAGAATTCAAGGCGAGTCATGACAGATTCTCTCGCCTCAGGATTGGTTTCCATAAAGGCCAGGTCCTCAAGCTCATTTTTCATTTCTTGCATACCAATACGCTCAGCAAGTGGTGCAAAAATATCCATAGTCTCAATCGCAATGCGGCGGCGCTTTTCAGCTTTTTTGACGTGATGGAGAGTGCGCATGTTATGTAAACGGTCAGCCAGTTTCACCAATAACACACGGATATCGTCTGACATTGCCAACAATAGCTTACGAAAATTTTCTGCCTGATTAGCTTGATCTGATTGCATCTCTATTCGGGTCAATTTAGTAACGCCATCAACTAGGCGCCCAACTTCCTTCCCAAAAATTTTATCAATTTCTTCTTGAGTGGCTATTGTGTCTTCTATCGTGTCATGTAAAAGCGCCGTCACAATGGTGGCGGTGTCAAGTTTGTAATCTGTGAGAATCCCAGCGACTTCCAGAGGATGCAAAAAATAAGGATCACCCGACTCTCGTTTTTGTTGTCCATGCGCCTTCATGGCGAACACATAGGCACGGTCGAGGGCTTCTTCGTCTACATTGGGTTCATACGACTTTATTACATCGACAAGTTCAGATTGACGGATCATTGGCCCCCCTGAAAATGCACAACAGAGGTTCCAATCATAAGTTACTGATCCTTTGTACTTGCCTCTTCTTCGGATTCAACGGGGATTTCAGCATCAACATACATGGAAGAAAGTTTTTCCATTTGAGGCTGAGCTTCCACACCATCTTCATCCTGGTCTTGCTGTATTGGAAGCAATTCTTCATCAACTTCTTCCGGATCATCAGCTTCCACAAAGCGTTGGAGGCCCTTGACCAAGGCTTCCTCAAGTTCATCTAGTTGAACAGTTTCATCAGCTATTTCACGAAGAGCCACAACGTGGTTTTTATCATTGTTTTTATCAATAGTCATTGCTGCCCCCGCGGAGATATTACGAGCCCTTTGCGCAGCAAGCATCACCAGCTCAAAACGGTTAGAAATCTTGAGCACACAATCTTCAACTGTAACACGGGCCATAGCAATTGTTCTCCACAAACAAAGATATTAATTAATTGAAGATTTTATATGTCGATGTGCCTGATAAAGCAAGACAAATAGGCGCAAACACTAGCCAATTTATGCACTAATAAGGTGTATCGTTATCAGGCCAAACTTGTTGCTTTGAATCAAGCTTTGAAATTAGTTCTTCTATCGGTGTCATAAGAACAGGATGGCTCCAATTTGGGGCAATTTCGTATAAGGGCATCAATACAAATGTTCTCTCATGCATGCGAGGGTGAGGAAGTATTAACTTGTCATCTGCCTCTTTATCCCAGCCAGATACCGTGTCTGCGTATGCAATCAAATCCAAGTCTAGTGTTCGGGCGGCATTCTTTTTTGTCCTTGTGCGGCCAAATTTACTTTCAACATCTTGGAGAATTTCAATCAATGCAGAAGCTTCAATTGATAATTTAATAGAGATTATGCCATTGATAAACCAAGGTTGCGCTGATGCGGGAACTGGAGCGGACTTATACCACCTTGATTGTTTTTCAATTTTTACACCAGCCAGCACCAGTGCTTGTATGGCAGCCTCGCAAGTAGCTCTTGGAGTTGCATAGCCCAAGCCAGGAAGATTGGCACCAATACCAATAAAAGCGAGAGAAGGGTTTGTCATTTACTAACCTAAGGTATTAATTTCAGCTTGCCAACAAAAGTCAGCTTTCGCTTCTGTAAAATAAGTTGGCTAAGCATGAGTAAAAAAACATTTATCAAAGCAGTACTCATCTAAATAAGTTCAATCAAAATACAACCTTAGGAAGCATATTGTCTCAGCAACCCCTTAGGTTGGAAACCCTAATACAGTCTGAAAATTTGCTTATGTTTGTTAAAAAAGGAAAATAAAATATTATATATATAACTTCTACCGTCATTTTTTTAAAAAATGCCTAAAAACTCTTTTTACTCCCAACAAACAACCAGTCTTTTGGATACACTACAAGATACAAAATAATTGATAAGATGTTATTTCATTTAATTTTCTTAACCACTTTTATTTAGTGGCATCCAGCACTGCGCCAACATTATTTTAGAGGGTTTCAACAAATGGATTTTTATAAAGACGAACGAATCGGTCTTTTTATTGATGGTGCTAACCTCCATGCAGCAGCTCGATCGCTAGGCTTTGATATCGATTACAAACAACTTTTAAATATTTTCAAAAAAGAAGGGAAATTGATCCGCGCCCTCTACTACACAGCTATCTTGGAAGATCAAAAGAACTCTCCAATTCGCTCGCTTGTAAACTGGCTTGATTATAATGGCTATACCATGATAACGAAACCCGCCAAGGAGTATATTGACGCCGCCGGACATCGAAAAGTCAAAGGTAATATGGATATTGAAATTTCCTTAGACGCCATTGTGATGTGCGAACAAATGGATCATATTGTTTTATTTTCAGGTGATGGGGATTTCCGCCCTCTGATTGAAGCTGTTCAACGCCGTGGCACGCGCGTTACCGTTATTAGCACTGTGCGTTCAAATCCTCCCCTAGCAGCTGATGAATTGAGACGTCAGGCTGATGTTTTTGTTGATTTGGAGGATTTAAAGGAAAATATTGAACGTTCAGTAAATGAACGCGTTGATGATAGTCTGATTTATCCCAAAAAAACCACAGTACCATTTGAGGACTAATTGAAAATGATAATAACTTAAGCTAATGAATATTCCCAGATCTGTCCCGGATGATGATTGCCAGTTGTGTCCCCGCCTAGCCAATTTCCGAAATGAAAACAAAATACGTTTTCCTGAATGGCATAATGGACCAGTTGCCTCCTTTGGCAATATTAATTCACATCTGTTAATTGTTGGACTTGCACCAGGTTTGAAAGGCGCTAATAAAACCGGGCGACCTTTCACAGGAGATGCCGCTGGGGATTTACTTTATAGCACTTTATTGCGTGTTGGCCTTGCAAAAGGAGACTTCCAGAATTCATTGGATAACAGCATTGAGCTGATGAACTGTAGAATCACTAATGCAGTACGCTGTGTGCCTCCACAAAACAAGGTCACGGGCCTTGAAACAACAAAATGTCTATCTTTTTTAAAAACTGAGATCGCTATGATGATGAACCTTAGAGTAATTCTTGCATTAGGTTGTGTTGCACATGGTGCAGTTTTGAGTGCATTTAGCAAGAAAAAGAGCTCCTTCCCTTTCTCTCACGGAGCTCATCACCAGTTAAATTTTGAGTTGAACCTCATGGACAGCTATCACTGCTCGCGATACAATACCAATACTGGTCGACTTACAGAAAAAATGTTTAATCGCGTATTACAAGATGTTGTTTCACTTCTGTAACCAGATATCAAATATCCTGCATTATACTATACATAAAAATGAATTAGAACTTAATCCCTGCAACCAAAGCTAATTACAAAATCATTGTCCCAAGGTTTTATACAACTGGAGATGATCACAATAAGGACTAAATATGATGCATGCTAAAATCACCTGAATGTAGTTGCTTAAAAATTTGCTCTCATCAGACTGGAAATATCTGAACAAAGAGACATATGCGCTATTCTTCAAACTTTCATATCATCTTCATCTACAAGTGAGATCCCTCATTGTTATCAATTTCCTATCCCTTAGCACGCATTAACCTGGCCTTATTGCGCTTCCAATCACGTTCCTTTATGTCTTGGCGCTTGTCATGTTGTTGCTTGCCTCTAGCTAAGCCCAAATCAACTTTGGCTAGACCACTATCATTAAAGTAAATACTTAAGGCCACCAGTGTCATGCCCTTGCGGTTAACAGCATTTTGCAACTTAACGATTTCTCTGCGATGCATAAGCAATTTGCGTTGACGTTTTGGTTCGTGATTTATAGAGCGCGCTGATTCATATTCAGGAATATAAGCGTTCACAAGGAAAAGCTCGTCGTTTTCAGCACTTGCATAAGCCTCAGTTATAGTTGCACGTCCGGCACGCAGGGACTTAACTTCGGAGCCGGAAAGCATTATACCCGCTTCAAAATTTTCTTCGATAAAGAAATCGTGCCTTGCTTTACGATTTTGCGCAGAAATATTAGCTGAGGACTTTTTTCTCTTAGCCATATTTCATATCAGTTAAGAAGGCCGACGCTGAGCGCTGCGGCCTTGACCTTTTGCTTGCTTTCATCTGAGATCTCACAAATTGGCAGCCTAGACTCTGAAGAACAGATTCCAAGTAATTCTGCTAAATATTTTACTGGGCCGGGGCTAGACTCACAGAACAGAGCGTCGTGCAATGGCATCAGACGGTACTGGATATCAATCGCATCCTGATAACGCCCTTCACGCCATGCACGCTGCATGTTAGAAACAAGTCGCGGGGCAACATTAGCACTAACAGAAATACATCCCTTGCCACCACCAACCAAATGCGCCAGAGCAGTGGCATCTTCGCCAGAAAGCTGACAAAATTTATCACCAAGTAAATTATGGGTTTGAATTGGCCTGACCAGATCACTGGTTGCATCTTTGACACCTACGACATTTGGTAAATTTGCCAAGCGCGCCATTGTTTCCAACGTCATATCTACAACACTACGACCTGGAATATTATAGATAACAATTGGTAAATTAGCAGCATCATGAACTGCTTTAAAGTGACGATACTGGCCCTCTGGTGTCGGCTTGTTGTAATAAGGCATAACGACAAGTGCTGCTTGGGCACCGGCTTTTTTAGCATGGCTAGCCAGCATTACCGCCTCATCCGTTGAATTGGAACCAGCACCAGCAATGACAGGCACGCGGCCAGCGGCAGCCTCTATACACATTTCAGTCACATGCATATGTTCATTATGGCTAAGCGTGGGAGACTCGCCTGTCGTGCCACAGGAAACAAGTCCATCGGAACCCTCGGTTATTTGCCATTCAACAAATTTTTTAAAGGCATCAGAATCCACTTTGCCATTAGCAAATGGTGTGATTAGCGCGGGGATAGATCCCTGAAACATAAACAATTCCTTGAATTATAGAAGCATTAATCGAACAATACCCGTACAATTGTCTGGGAGCAAGCCCGGTTCATCTTGCTTAAGCTCGTTACAACAGCGTATAGTTTTTTATTTGTAGTAAATCTAACATGACTCAGCTTCTCTAATAACAAACTGAGCTCCTCAGATGTGGTTTATCCGTTTTATTTTTTTTAAGCTGAGCTTAATCTTACTATTCTTAAGTGCTCTTGCTTTGGCAAGTGCGAATGAAGTTTCTGCAACGACTGTTGAACGTGAAATCAACTTGTCTAAACATGACCAAGTAATACTCAAAGCAGCTTTAAAAGAAGTTTCGAAGAGCCATTTGAAAAAAGCCTATGCTTTGTCAAAAAATCTTAATGACCCGCTGGCTCGCAAAATTATCCAACACTTTTATCTGGTGACACAAGGTACTTCAGGTTCTTTCAAACAACTTTCTTCTTTCATCAATGAGAACCCCCACTGGCCAAAGATGAAAAGTTTAAAAAGACGAGCAGAAGAGGCTATTTCAAATAACATGTCGCCTCAAGCAGTACTTAACTGGTTTGGCAGTGAAAACCCCGTAAGCACAGATGGATGGATGCAGTACATTCGTGCCCTTCTGGCAGTCGGGAAAAAGGACAAAGCACGTCGCATAATTCGCGAAACTTGGATTAATAAAAACTTTTCTAAACACCCAGAAAAATATTTTTATAAGCACTATCGCCGCTATCTCACCAAAGAAGATAACTTAAGTAGACTTGAAAGATTACTCTGGCAAGGGAGGCATTGGCCAGCACGTCGCATGCTGTGGAAAGTCAATTCTGAACACCGCGCTCAGGCTGAAGCCCGCCTAATGTTGAGGCATCGATTTGGTAATGTGGACACAGCTATTGCGAGGGTGCCAGAAAGCCAGGCAAATAATCCCGGCCTGATCTTTGAGCGGCTTCGCTGGCGGCGTAGCAAGGGGCGCTATGAACAATCCATAGAATTACTCATGTCGTCACCTAGTGATCTTATCTATCCAGAAAAATGGTGGGAAGAACGTGCCTACCTTGCACGTACAGCCTTAAAAAAGGGCCACATAACCACTGCATACCGTTTAGTTAAGAATCACCAACTAAAATCGGGTCCTGGATTCGCTGATGCAGAATGGTTAGCCGGATGGATTGCCTTACGTTTTTTAGAAGAACCCAAAGTTGCATTCAGTCATTTTGAGCGAATGTATAAATACGTCAAGTATCCCATTAGTCGTGCTCGTGGCGCCTACTGGACAGGACGAGCTGCTGAGGCTTTAAGAGAAAAAGATATTGCCATTAAGTGGTTTAGCGTCGCCGCAAAGCAAACAACTACTTATTATGGACAGCTAGCGGCCACACATCTAGATCCAAAACACTCCCTGCAATTACCTGTGCAACCCGAGCCCACACCTCAGGAAATTCATGACTTTCAAAAACTTGATCTTGTCAAGGCAATCAAATTTTTGCATGCAGTAAATGCCCAAGAACAAATGAAAAACTTCATTCTTGCACTAAGTGACTATCAAAAAACTACAGGATGGAGTTTGCTGACTGCTCGCTTGGCCACTGAATATGGCCGTCCTGATCTGGGTATAACTATCGCAAAAAAATCAAGCCGTCAGGGCGAAGAACTCATAGAAGTTGGTTATCCTTTAATTAAGATACCAGAACTGAAATTTCGCTCCCCCAGAGTGCCTCTAGAGCATTCGCTTGTGATGGCCATGATTCGTCAAGAAAGTGCATTCTATGTTCGCGCAAAAAGCCATGCCAATGCCCACGGACTGATGCAAGTCTTGCCTCGTACAGCAAAAAAAGTTGCAAGAAACCTAAAAATAAAATTTTCAACAAAACGTCTGACCAGCGATCCAAATTATAACATGATACTTGGACAAGCCTATTTAGCCAAACTGATAGATGAATTTGACGGCTCATATGTAATGGCATTAGCCGGATATAATGCTGGCCCCAGTAGAGCACACAAATGGGCTAGACAAAATGGGAGCCCTCGTAAAAAAGCAATAGACACTGTTGATTGGATTGAAATGATCCCGTTTAAAGAAACGCGTAATTATGTGCAACGTGTTTTAGAAAATTTGCAAGTATATCGCGTGAAACTGACTGATACTTTAGTTGTGAATTCACTGAAGCAAGATCTAATCCGTTAGTTTACTCAAGCCCCCTCGAAATTAGGAACTCATGATAATTAGAAATCTGTTGATATGTATTGGATTATTACGACACTCTTTTGGTATTGCAGCCAGCACATACCACTTAAAAAGTTGACTTAGGCAAGGATGCCTACACGTTAATTAGATTGTGGATCTGCAAACAACAAAAAAAACATTTGGAATCTTGGCTTAATAAATGAAGATTTTTCAAGTGCCGCAACTTTTGAATTCAAATCTACTCAGATCACCCTACTTAACTAAATTAAAGTTCCTATTCTCAGTTTAATTGCACATCAGTTAAAAATCTTATGCAATCATAATAATTTGTTGGTGCTATGATTACTAATGATTAATTTGCCAACTGTTGAAGATTTGAAAAGCGCAGCATTATGCCTTGAAGGTAGAGCCTACAAAACGCCTTTGTTGGAATCGCCTATACTCAATGAAAAATTAGGTTGTCGCCTACTAATTAAGCCAGAAACATTACAACTTACTGGGTCTTTCAAATTTCGGGGAGCCTATAATAAGATTTCCAATATTCCTAAGGACCAAAGAAAAAAAGGAATAGTCGCTTTTTCATCAGGAAATCACGCTCAAGGTGTAGCCGCTGCAGCTAAAATATTTGGTATAAAAACTCAAATTATCATGCCCAGAGATGCCCCGGCAATCAAAGTTGCGAACACGCGTGCATATGGTGCCCAAGTGTTGTTCTACAACCGTTTGAAAGAAGATCGTAGCATTATCGGTGAAAATCTTGTTAAGGAAACTGGTGCCACCCTTGTTCACCCATACGACGATCCTCTGGTAGTGGCAGGACAAGGAACAGTTGGGCTTGAGGTAGCTAAACAAGCTCGAGCCTTAGGCGCTAATTTAAACGCATTCTTAGCACCTTGTGGTGGTGGAGGCCTCATCAGCGGTTGTGCTTTGGCCCTTAAGAGCGCAAGTCCTGAAACAGAAATTTACTCTGTTGAACCCATTGGATTTGAAGACACAGCTCGCTCAGTTGCTGCTGGAAAAAGACTTGTAGGGAAACGTAATCGAAAATCAATTTGTGATGCACTACTCTCACCTGAACCGGGGAAAATCACTTATCAAATTAATGCCCAATTACTAAAATCTGGTTTGACGGTAAGCGACGAAATTGTAATTAAAGCTATGAAAATAGCTTTCAGATACTTCAAGCTGATCGCCGAGCCAAGTGGAGCAGCTGCTCTAGCAGCAGTCCTATCTGGAGCGTATAAAGTAGATGGAAAAACTCTTGTTGTCGTCTTATCTGGTGGAAATGTTGACGCCGAAGTATACAAAAAAGTCCTAGACGCAGACTAGCTCAGCACATTTTTTGGGTTGTTGGTCAATATGGCAGAAGGCGAAGGATTATTCGGTTCTGAATCCTTATTTATCAAACTGATCTTACTCGCATCTGCTAGTTCAGTGTCCAACATTCGTTTGCATAATCCTTCAAGGAATGCACCCGTCTCAATGGATAGGTTAACGTGTAGAATATCTCCAACGACATGAGCAGACTTAGCCAAAGTAACCGTATGAGCTTTGATCTGGCCATCAACAGTTCCATGCACTCGTACATCATCTGCTATAATCTCACCTTTAATGTTAGCTGTCTTACCTACAAGTAGAGACTTAGTTTTAATGTCGCCTATGACTTTGCCATCAACTTGTATTTCTCCATCACTAATAAGGTCACCAGTCATAACAAGGTCTCTACTTAAGATTGACGGAACAGCCGGCTTATTAGGCTCGGACTGTTTCTGATTAAGTAAAGATGAGCCTTTAACTTTATTTTTCTTGGAAAACATATCGACCAGCCTTAAAAAATTTTATTGGGTTATAATGTCTTCCATTGAAGACAATCTCATAATGAAGATGTGCTCCTGTACTACGTCCTGTAGATCCAAGGAGGCCAACCTTATCACGAAAATTAACCTTTTGTCCTTTTTTAACAAAAATTTTATGCAAATGGCCAAAACGAGTTTTGAGTCCTGAACCATGATCAATTTCAATCATCTTTCCAAACTTACCCTTCCATCCAGCATATTTTACAATTCCTGGGGCAGCAACATAAACAGGTGCCTTGTAAGGAGAACCCATATCGAGGCCATAGTGCGCGGACCACTTTTTATTTATAGGATCGCGACGTTTGCCAAAGGGACTTGTGACTCTGTAAGACGTCAAAGGCGGCGCTAGAGGAAGGCGACCCATTATGTCCTGTAATCCTTCTGATTGAAGCAAATGCCTCTCTAAATCGCTCAAACTAGCCTTTAATTTACTCGCAGGCTTTCCATCAGGTTTTGCTGCAATAAAAGGCCCACCCTGCCCTTTAGGCAAATTGGAATTAAATTGTAAAATTTTTTCTGGGTTGAGGCCAGCAAGCTCTACAACTCGTTGCATTGAATTGTTTAAATTAATTGTGCGTTCTGTCAATTGATCTACTGCATCTTGCTCACTGCTCTCCAGTTCAACAAGGCGGCTATCGAGATCATTAATCTGTCGCCGCATACGTGTTCCATTAAACATTGCCTCATTTCGCTCACCAAGAGCAACTTGCAGATCTGACTCGATGGTTTCTAAATTGTCTTTTAATGCAAAGTTCTTGCTGTTAAGAGAACGCACTGTATTCTCACTGCTAGCTAACTTTTCACGCAAGCTCTGACGAACAGCTAGCACACTCTCTCGCTCCAATTCAGTATGCTTAAGTTTAGCTGATACTGTTTTCAAATTTTGTTGCAAAGAAGCATTTTTCTTCACGAGCCCAAGCATCATAGTATGGTTTGATTCGAGATCGCTTGTAATGTAGGTAAATTTTTGCTGATAAGAAGCAACTTGGGAAAGTAAACTGCGATAAGCCAATCGGGCATTGGCAACTTGGCTGTCTTTACTTTCTATGAACTGATCATAGAATACATAGGTGATTGATGCAAACGCAGACCAACCAACAAAAGTCAAAGTTGCTACAACAGCACATAACTGAAAGCGTTTTGACAAATTCACAAAAGACACACGACCTTCGCTACGAAGCATAATCTGACGGTCAGGGAATAAGTTACTTAATACCCCCGAAATACGATCTTTAATTTTTGACATACCAATTGCCACTATCAAGCAATCCACTTCGCGTAAGTTGATTTTTTAAAAACCAATTAGGAAATTAAACATTAAGAGTTTATTACAAAGCTAACTAAATTTAAAAATATCTGCTGGCGAGGAAACATGCAAGTTCAATTGCTTCTGAATTTTTAATCACAACTTAGTTTTTAAATGCCTTATTCTTATTAGTCTAATTCTTATAGGAAATTCTCTCAAATTAGTTCAATTAAGCATGAGAAAACATAAACGTTCTAACAAAAAAATCAAAATATGCACCAAAATCAAAACAGTAATAAAAACAAGAAAGGTTTCTTCGCACCATCTGTTTTTCTTGCGACTTGGTTTGGTACTGGCCTTTTGCCAAAAGCACCGGGGACTTGGGGTACGCTAGCCTCCATGCCCTTTGCTTGGATCTTGCATTCAATTGCGGGCTGGCAAGTTCTTGCTGGAGCTAGCTTTACTGTCTTCTGTATTGGCATCTGGGCGGCAAATGGTTATCAAAAGTCTTTTGGAGGAGAGGATCCTGGACCAGTGGTCATTGATGAGGTGGCAGGTATGTGGCTTACGTTGACGCCCGCGGTTTATTTTTATCCACATGAACCTGATGTATTGACATACTTTTTGGCCTTTATACTTTTTCGCCTTGCAGACATTTTTAAACCTTGGCCCACATCTTGGGCAGATAAGGAAATCAAGGGCGGTTTAGGCATTATGTTTGATGACACTATTGCAGCCATGTTTTCTGGTTTAGGTCTGATATTGTACATAATCTATATGGAAAGTTAGCTAATGTTTTCTGATAAACTTGTCGAATTAGCTGAGAATGTAATTACAGCTTGCAAAAAACACAACTTAAGATTGGCGACAGCAGAGTCTTGCACGGGGGGGTTGATTGCAGGCTGTTTAACATCTATTTCAGGAGCGTCGGACGTACTGAAATTTGGATTTGTAACTTATACCAATCAAGCCAAAATCAATCTGCTCGGCGTCTCAGCCAGTACTCTAAACAAACATGGTGCCGTAAGCGAAATTGTTTCAAGATCCATGGCCAATGGAGCAATTAGACCCGGCAATGCTGATATCTCCGTATCTGTCACCGGCATTGCTGGACCCGGTGGCGGCTCAAATGAAAAGCCCATTGGTCTTGTCCACATTTCTGTAGCACGCAATCATTTTCATACCTTGCACGAACGCTACTTATTCGACGGGGACAGAGAGGCCATTCGCTTGCAAACAGTCAGAGCTGCCCTAAAATTATTACTCAAACAATTAGAAACTCAACCATAAAGAGTGTCAGCCCGCTTTTCAAAAGCACTAACCATCCGATGCACTGCTTCGGTAAATATTTTACCAATAGCAATCTCAAGAATTTGTGATCTAAATTCAAATTCTACACTAAAGTCAACCAGACAGTTTCCATTTTCATCCGATTCAAAAACCCATTTATTTTTCAGATACTTAAATGGTCCATTTTCATATTTAACTTCAATAGACCTCGGTTCATTGAGTTCAACCCGTGAAGTAAATTGTTCACGAAACATTTTAAAGCCAATAACCATGTCAGCTACTAGTTGATTATCATCAACGGATCGGATGCGTGTAGCAATACACCAGGGAAGAAAATCAGGATAAGCAACGACATCAGCAACCATGTCATAGATCTGACTTTGAGAATATGGCAGCATTTTTTTTTCGGCATGTGACGGCATTAAACAAAGTCTCCTAAGGCCAAGACGTTTTTGTCACATGATTGAAAACAGATGAATTAAAATTTATATTATGGCTCACCATTGAACGCCTATATTTGTTGGCGGATTGATCTTAAAACTGAAAAATCTTCATCGGCGTGATAAGATGAACGAGTTAACGGTGTTGCCGCAACATGCAGAAATCCTTTAGCAAGACCAATGCGCTTTAACTGACCAAATTCATCAGGTGTCAAAAACCGATCAATGCCTGCGTGTTTAGTTGTTGGCTGTAAATACTGGCCAATAGTCATGAAGTCTACATGTGCGCTTCGAAGATCATCCATTACCTGCAATATTTCACCTCTTTTCTCCCCTAATCCAACCATAATACCAGACTTGGTAAATAATTGCGGATCAATCTGCTTGGCTTTTTGAAGAATCTTTAGGGAATGGACATAACGGGCTCCAGGCCGAATAGATTGATAGAGGCGCGGCACAGTTTCAAGGTTATGATTGAATACATCTGGCCTTGCATTAACAACGGCTTCCAGCGCTCCCTCTTTTCCCCGAAAATCAGGGGTTAGCACTTCAACAGTAGTATCCGGTGCATTTATTCGCAGGGCTTGAATAGTTGCGACAAACTGTGACGCCCCACCATCAGCAAGGTCATCACGGTCAACAGAGGTGACTACAACATGGCGTAACCCCAGTTTGGCTACTGAGAGCCCAACATTTTTAGGCTCAAGTAGATCAACACCTGAGGGCTTCCCTGTGGCCACATTACAAAAAGCACATGCGCGGGTACAAATATCACCTAAGATCATCATTGTCGCATGCTTCTTGCTCCAGCATTCTCCAATATTAGGGCAAGCTGCTTCTTCACAAACTGTATTCAGACCATGCTCGCGCATTAAACGAAAGGTTTCCTCATAGGCTTTTGTTGTTGGTGCCTTTACCTTGATCCATCTTGGCTTGCGTGGAGATAGATTATCTGCCTTTCGGGCCTTTTCGGGATGGCGAAATTTTGAAGTTACATTCATAATATAATCAGGTAGCACTCGTTGTTTGAGGTCAATTTTTCAGATTTCAACTTCATAAATAACACAAACTTGTGTTTGGATCATTAAATCGCAAAACGACCATCAGAAATGTATCGCCTTGCCAAAAGCATTGAGTACACTTTCATGCATCATTTCCGACAAAGTCGGGTGTGGAAAGACCGTGTGCATAAGCTCAGCCTCGGTAGTCTCTAGTGTCTTAGCTATGGAATATCCCTGAATTAGCTCAGTTACTTCTGCGCCAATCATATGAGCACCTAAAAGTTCACCGGTTTCGGCATTGAATACGGTTTTGACCAATCCTTCTGGTTCGCCCAAAGTTATGGCCTTGCCGTTGCCTATGAAAGAAAAGCGGCCGACTTTGACCTTGTAGCCTGCATCCTTGGCGGCCTGTTCTGTCAAGCCAACACTTGCCACCTGCGGTCGACAATAAGTACAACCAGGAATGCGTGAGATATCCAGCGGACAAACATTTTTTTCTCCAGCTATTTTCTCGACACAAATAACACCCTCATGAGAAGCTTTGTGGGCAAGCCATGGTGGGCCAGCAATGTCTCCTATGGCATATACTCCCTCCTCGCCAGTCTGGCACCATTGGTCAATTTCAATATGAGTGTTGTCAACTTTTACGTTTGTGCCTTCGAGGCCAAGGTCTTCTACGTTACCTACAATACCAACGGCCAAAATAACTCGATCAACGGTGACGTCACTAAAGCTGTTTCCCATTTTAATTGTAGCCGTCACTGTGTCTTTACTTTTTTGCAAGGATTTGACGGTGGCGGACGTCATAATGCCAATACCTTCTTTTTCGAAAGCCTTATGGGCCAAAGCAGAAATTTCAGCATCTTCAACAGGCAATACACGGTCCATAACCTCAACAACAGTCACTGATGAACCCATTGAATTAAAAAAGCTTGCGAATTCGACGCCAATAGCACCAGAGCCAACAACTAACAGGCGCTTGGGAACGATATCTGCAACCAGAGCGTTTTTATAGTCCCAGATAAGCTCACCATCTGACTCAAGCCCCGGAATAGTGCGCGCACGGGCACCGGTTGCCAAAATGATATTTTTGGCCATTAGAGTGGTTTTCCCCACCTGTACTTTGCCAGGGCCCGCTAGTTTGGCGGTGCCATCAAAAACAGTGACTTTGTTCTTTTTCAGTAAATGGCTGACACCATTGTTGAGTTGAGCTGCAATCTTGCGTGATCGCTCGATGATCTTTGCAAGATCAAACCCATGCCCTTGAATGCTAAGACCATAATCGGCAGCATGCTTCATACCTTCATACATTTCAGCTGAGCGAAGCATCGCCTTGGTTGGAATACAGCCCCAATTTAGGCAAATACCACCCAAATGCTCTCTTTCAACCAATGCTACCCTCATTTTAAGTTGAGCTGCACGGATAGCAGCAACGTAACCTCCAGGGCCACCACCTACGACAACAAGATCGAATGATGTTTCTACCATGACCCTTCCTCCTATAAAATCATCGTCAGTGGTTCCTCGATCATCCGTTTGAAAGCAGCGAGGAACTTGGCACCGATGGCACCATCAACAGAACGGTGATCAACAGACAAAGTGCAGCACATAACCGTTGCAACAGCCAGTGCACCATCTTTAACCACAGGCCTCTGTTCCCCAGCACCAACTGCTAGAATACACGACTGCGGTGGGTTAATAATGGCCACGAAGTCCCTTACACCGAACATACCTAAATTGGAAATGGTGAAGCCACCACCCTGGTATTCTTCGGGCATCAATTTACCATCACGGCCGCGAGCAGCGAGATCTTTAATCTCACCTGATATGGACACGAGTCCCTTTTCATCAGCCCGTCGTACAACCGGGGTAATGAGACCATTTGGCGTGGCGACTGCAACGGAGACGTCTACGTTGTTGTGAAGGCGAATAGCTGTATCGGTCCATGTTGCATTGGCCTCCGGCACTTGACGCAGGGCCAAAGCAACAGCGCGTACAATAAAATCATTGACTGAAATTTTATAAGCCTTGTCGCCTTCAGGCGACGCAGCGTTCATTGTCTTGCGCATACCCAATAATGCGTCAATTTGACAATCTACAGTCAAATAAAAATGCGGCACGGTCTGCTTGGATTCTAACAAACGCGTGGCAATAACCTTACGCATCGTCGAATTGGGGATTTCGGTGTATCCTTCTGACCCTTCAACAATGGATGGCGCCTTAGCTAAAGTTGCAGTCAAATTAATGTCGGGCACGCCAACAGCAGTAGCAGCATCTATATCTCGCTTCACAATACGGCCATTCGGACCACTGCCGTTTACAACAGCAACATCTACCCCCACCTGCTCTGCAATGCGCCGCGCTAGAGGACTTGCAAAAACTCTTATTTCATTAAGATCTTTGTTAGCCTGAACTGAAGTAGATTTAATTGGAGGAACTGAAGCGACAGACTTAGAATTAGCCAACTCCATGCTTTCTAGAGAAGTTAGAGCCGGCATAACTGGAATATCGTCCGAGTTCTCATCTTCCTCAAAAATAATGGCTATGGGAGAATTTACTGGAACACCTTCGGTGCCTGCAGCGACAATAATTTTACCAAGGGTGCCTTCCTCAACAGCCTCTACTTCCATAGTTGCCTTATCAGTTTCAATTTCACAAAGAACATCTCCACTTTCTACAACGTCCCCTTCTCTCTTTAACCAATTGGCAAGCTTGCCTTCGGTCATTGTTGGTGACAAGGCTGGCATGAGAACTTGTATGGACATTTTTCTCTTTTCCTTACCTGTAACAAACGGATTTGACGGCTGCTACAATATGTTCTGGCTTAGGTAGCGTGAGGGCCTCCAGATTTGCCGCATATGGCATAGGAATATCCTTACCATGAACCCTGAAAACTGGGGCGTCCAAATAGTCAAATGCCTGTTCCATCACTATGGCGGCCATTTCAGACCCCATACCGGCAATTGGCCAGCCTTCCTCAACTGAAACCAGACGATTTGTTTTCTTAACCGATTGGACAATGGTTTCAGTATCCAGTGGCCTTAATGTGCGAAGATTTATAACTTCTGCGTCAATGCCCTCGGCAGATAGTATTTCAGCCGCTTCCAAAGCCTTACCAACCATGATCGAGAAAGTAACAATAGTAACGTCCACTCCGGAACGCTCAACTTTCGCCTTGCCAATAGGAATAGTGAAATCAGGGTCAGCAGGAACATCAAAACTACTGCCATAAATCAACTCGTTTTCAAGAAAGACAACAGGATTAGGATCACGGATGGCTGATTTCAGCAGGCCCTTGGCATCAGCTGCCGACCAGGGGGCAACGACTTTAAGGCCCGGACAATGAGCATACCATGAGGCATAACACTGGGAATGCTGTGCACCGACCCGCGAGGCGGCACCATTAGATCCGCGAAAAACTATGGGACAGCCCATTTGACCGCCCGACATATATAAAGTCTTTGCCGCAGAGTTAATGATATGGTCAATAGCCAGCATGGCAAAGTTAAAAGTCATGAATTCAATGATTGGCTTAAGACCCGTGTATGCAGCCCCTACACCCAGTCCCGTGAAACCGCTCTCTGTGATCGGGGTATCTATGACCCGCTTATCGCCAAATTCTTCAAGTAGACCCTGGCTTACTTTATAGGCGCCCTGATACTGCCCAACTTCTTCTCCCATGAGAAAAACATCTTCGTCACTTCGCATTTCCTCCGCCATGGCATCTCGCAAAGCTTCACGAACAGTTATATTAATCGTAGGACCGGAGTATATTTGCTCAACAGGTGCAAGTTGAACTGGAGCCACTAAAGTATGAGGTTCGGTTTTTTCTGCGGGGGATTTAGTCGGGACTGCGTCTATAGCCAATGCGTCCTCACCTTCATCAAGGATGATTGCTATGGGATCATTGACGAGAACACCTTCGGTACCCTCGGCAACGATGATTTTACCGATAATACCCTCTTCGACAGCTTCAATTTCCATGGTTGCCTTGTCGGTTTCAATTTCGGCAAGAACTTCACCGCTCTCAACAGTATCGCCCTCTTTTTTTAACCATTTGGCAAGGGTGCCCTCCGTCATGGTCGGGGAAAGTGCAGGCATAAGAACTTGTGTAGCCATGGCCTCAAACCTCCACTAAAATGTCAGTGTACAATTCTTTTGGGTCAGGTTCCGGGCTTTCCTGTGCAAAATTTGCGGCTTCAATCACAACAGCTTTGATTTCGCGGTCAATTTCCTTCAGGGCCTCTTCTGTGGTCATTTTGTACTTAAGCATCAATTCACGCAGGTTATCAATGGGGTCGCTTTCCTTGCGCATTTTTGAAACTTCTTCTTTAGTGCGGTACTTAGCAGGATCGGACATGGAGTGGCCACGATATCTGTAAGTTTCCATCTCAAGTATGTATGGCCCTTTACCAACTCGGCAGTGTTTGAGTGCTTTTTCACCCGCAGCTTTAACAGCAAGCACGTCCATTCCATTAATTTTATCGCCAGGAATACTATGGGCTGCACCACGATGATAAAGGTCAGTTGTTGCTGAAGCCCGCTCGACAGACGTACCCATACCGTATTTGTTGTTTTCAATAATATAAATTACGGGCAGAGACCATAACTGAGCCATATTAAATGATTCGTAGACTTGCCCTTGATTGATGGCGCCATCACCCAAGTAAACCATAGCTACTCCATCATTGCCTTTATATTTATGGGCGAAGGCAAGACCTGTGCCCAATGGCACCTGCGCACCAACGATGCCATGCCCTCCAAAGAACCTCTCTTCGCTAGAAAACATATGCATGGAACCACCCTTGCCCTTGGAATAGCCACCTTCCCTACCAGTTAGTTCCGCCATGACACCCCTGGGTTTCATGTTGCAAGCTAACATGTGGCCATGATCACGGTATGATGTTATGACAGAATCACCTTCATGAGCAGCCGCTTGCATACCAACAACAACAGCCTCCTGCCCTATATAAAGATGGCAAAACCCCCCGATAAGCCCCATACCATAAAGTTGTCCGGCTTTTTCTTCAAATCGCCGGATCATCAGCATTTTTTCATAAAGAGAAAAAAGTTCTTCAGCCGAGGCTGGAGCTTTTTTTATGGGTTTGATACGAGCTTTTTTTATGGGAATGTTTTTTTTGGCAGAGTTCGTCATGGGTCTAAACACCTTATTAAATATCGAGTTATAAGTGGCTTGATCAGTGACTATATTTTGGATGAGGAATATCATTCCAACCAACATCCGGAACTTAATCTAGTGGTTGAAAGCTATATAATCAAGTGCCAAATTCGTGCAAAGTATCTGTAAACAAATGAAAAATTTAATTTAACTCATATTCAGTTAATTAAAAAGAACGATTTTTTCATTTGCTCAACTGTAAATGCAATTTTGTTTCAAATATTTGCCTAATAATTGAAACATTATACTAAATGGTAGTATCAGGACTCGCGCTTACAAGAAAAAAAGCAAGCTAGAAACTGGACTTATTGCGCTGAAGGTAATTAAATTTCAGTCGAGAGTTTATCGAAGGCTATCTAAAATTTAGATCGCCATTATCAGAACTATTAATTTATCTACAGATGCAAAATGACGTAACCATAAATTATTATAGTGATTTTTTGGGGGGGGTACAGGTACCATTTTTCTCACATAAGTGATTAGGATAGTTCAGACTTTTTAAATGTTCAAAATAAAAAATAACAACTAAAATGGAACGAAGAAAGTTATATTATGAAAGATTTTTTTAATACAGAGCAGCCAATACGAAGACCACATTGATAGTGATGCAATGTATTAATTAAATACATAAACTGAACACTCGATACGCTCACTGATCATTCTTCTCTGTTAAGATCACATTCACGTCTGGGATAATTACAATATCACGAATAAAACCATAATTGAGCATGATACGGGCACGCTCATCAAGCATGTCACGATCAAGACTATCCGGATGCAGTAAATTTACCCTATGCTCTAGCTTCAGGCGTTGGGATTTTATCTTTGAATACACTATTTGTGCTGTTTCAACTTGGTGAGTTAATTGGCGCAACGCAATTATTCCACGCTCCCCACGAAAAGCGTGAAAGGCAAAATAACCGACTGCAAAAATACCAAGGACGGGCCCAAGAACATATCGAGCTCGTAATCGCAACTCATTAAATAGACCCATTTGACCAAGGCGCCATTGTTATTGTTAACATTGCGCCCACAATCCTAAACCCAAATTAATGTTACTCTAAAAATCTTAACAATGTCTTAGTAGGGTAAAAAGCAGATCCTTCATGCAAGGACGTTTCATAAAAGAAGCCAACTGTTAACACTAACACATTTTTGCGCTTAATCAGATGGCCACTTGATGAAAGTTTTAGGAGCGCCCAAAGCGGGCTACAGGTCCAAGCAATTCTTCTATGCGGATTAATTGATTGTATTTTGCCAAGCGGTCCGAACGACTGAGGGAGCCCGTTTTAATCTGACCTGCGTTGGTAGCCACGGATATATCTGCTATAGTTGAGTCCTCAGTTTCACCGGAACGGTGAGATATTACTGCTGTGTAACCCGCCTTATGGGCCATTTCGACGGCCTCAAGAGTTTCAGACAAAGTACCTATTTGATTGACCTTGATCAGGATTGAATTAGCAACACCCTTTGTAATTCCATCTTTCAGGCGATTTGGGTTAGTTACAAACAAATCATCGCCGACAAGCTGAACCTTTTCACCAAGTAAATCAGTCAAGGATTTCCATCCGTCCCAATCATCTTCATCCAGACCATCCTCTATGGAAACAATAGGGAAACGGGCAACAAGATCTGCGTAGTAATCGCACATGCCATCTGCGTCGAGACTTTTACTCTCGCCTTCCAGCTCATACTTTCCATTTTTATAAAATTCACTTGAGGCTGAATCGAGAGCCAAAGAAATATCATCACCGGGCTTGTAACCAGCACTTTCTATAGCTTTCATGACAAAGCTAAGTGCTTCATCTGCACTGGAAAGGCCAGGCGCAAAGCCTCCTTCGTCACCCACATTGGTGTTGTGGCCCTCATCTTGCAAAGCTTTTTTTAAAGAGTGAAAAACTTCCGTACCCATACGCACAGCATCAGCAATGGATTCTGCACCTTCAGGGATGATCATAAATTCCTGAATATCGATAGGATTATCTGCATGGGCGCCACCGTTAATGATGTTCATCATGGGCACCGGCAACAGGTGGGCATTAGCACCGCCAATGTAATTGTATAAAGGTAGTGCAGCTTCGTCAGCGGCAGCTTTAGCAACAGCCAAAGACACCCCAAGAATGGCGTTCGCGCCAAGGCGTGACTTATTTTCAGTGCCATCAAGCTCAATCATTAAGCTATCAATTAGCAACTGGTTTTCCGCATCCATACCGGACAAAGCCTCAAAAATTTCACCATCAACAGCTGCACATGCCTTTTGGACACCTTTCCCCAAGTATCGACCCATGTCTGAATCACGCAGTTCAACGGCCTCATGGGCCCCAGTTGAGGCACCTGATGGAACTGCAGCACGGCCAAAAGCCCCAGTTTCTAAGGTGACGTCGACCTCAACAGTTGGATTACCCCGACTATCAAGAATTTCACGGCCGATAATATCAATAATAGCAGTCATTAAGCACGCTCCAAATTAGATAGAAACCGGATGCTCTTTTGCGAGCAAGTCAAATTCAATTAAAGTTTTAAGAATTGCAGGTAACTGTTTTAGAGGTATCATGTTTGGCCCATCACTCAAGCCCTCATCAGGATTTTCATGGGTCTCAATAAAGACACCAGCAACCCCGATGGAAACAGCAGCGCGAGCAAGGATTGGAGCAAATTCACGTTGTCCTCCAGATGCTTCTCCCTGCCCACCCGGCTGTTGCACGGAATGAGTTGCATCAAAAATTACAGGGCAGCCAGTGCCTACCAACACTGGAAGCGCGCGCATATCAGAAACAAGGGTATTATAACCAAAACTTGTTCCGCGCTCACAGACCATTACCTTATCGTTGCCTGTGCTTTGTATCTTAGCAACCACATTGGCCATGTCCCAGGGGGCCAAAAACTGACCTTTCTTGACATTAATAGCCAATCCAGTTTTACCTGCCGCTAATAGAAGGTCTGTTTGGCGACACAGAAAAGCTGGAATTTGCAATATATCTACAACACCAGACCGTTCAAGAACTCCACACTGTTCAGCCGTGTGCACATCAGTTAACACAGGCATATTAAAGCTGTCACGAATATCAGCGAAGGCCATCAAGGCCTCATCAATGCCGACACCGCGGGGTCCATCAGCACTAGTCCGGTTAGCCTTGTCAAAAGATGTCTTAAAAACCAACTCTAAATTCAATTGGGAGCAGGTTTCCATAAGCACACCAGCCACGTCAATTGCATGAGCTCTACTTTCCATAGCACAAGGCCCTGCAATTAAGCGAAGGGGCTGATCGTTACCGAAGGTGACAGAACCGGCGGAGACTAGGTTTTGCTCAATCATTGTTTTTATACCAGTCGTGATTGCTTCACAGCCGCAGCGATGAAAGATTTAAACAACGGGTGCGGCTCAAACGGTTTCGATTTAAGCTCCGGATGGAATTGAACACCGATGAACCACGGATGGTCAGGTATTTCAACAATTTCCGGCAACACGCCATCTGGTGACTTAGCAGAAAACACCATTCCTACCTTAGCCAACTGACCTTCATAAGTAAGATTTACCTCGTAACGATGACGGTGGCGCTCATTAATCTCACCTACCTCATATATATCATGAACTTTGCTACCTTTTTGTAAAATCGCATCATATCCACCCAAACGCATGGTGCCACCCATGTCCCCATTTTCTGTTCGTGTTTCGATAATGCCGCCGCGTCTCCATTCCGTTAGCAGCCCAACAAGTGGTTCATTACAAGGGCCAAATTCTGTTGAGCCTGCATCTTTAATTTTAGCCAGATTTCGGGCGGACTCAATAACCGCCATCTGCATGCCTAAGCAAATACCGAAGTAAGGAACTTCTAGTTCACGAGCGAAAGTTGCGGCAGCGATTTTACCTTCAACACCCCGCTCACCAAAGCCTCCTGGAACAAGAATGCCGTTTACTCCATGTAGATGATGTATAGTATTTTCGCTTTCAAAAACTTCAGAATCAATCCATTTTAGTTTTACTTTTACGTTGTTGGCTATACCACCGTGCGCCAATGCCTCAGCCAAAGACTTATAGGCTTCAAGCAGGCCTGTATATTTGCCAACAACAGCAATTGTGACTTCGCCCTCAGGGAACAAAACGGGCCTTAATACATCTTCCCAACGTTTCAAGCTGGGTTGCTTAACACTCATTCCGAAATGACGGTATACCTGCGTGTCCAAGCCCTCCTTATGGTAACAAATTGGCACATTATATATGCTATTGACGTTAAGGCCGGAAACAACAGCGTCTGGATGAACATTACAAAAAAGTGCAATTTTCTTTTTTTCAGCCTCAGGAATTTCGCGATCAGCCCGGCACAAAAGTATATCGGCTTGAATTCCGACATTCAGTAATTCCTTAACCGAATGCTGAGTCGGTTTAGTCTTAAGCTCCCCCGCTGTTGAGATGTAAGGCAGCAATGTCAAATGCAGATACAATGCACGCTCACGTCCAAGTTCGTTGCCCAACTGACGAATGGCTTCAAGAAACGGCAAGCCTTCAATATCACCAACCGTGCCACCAATCTCACAAAGGATAAAATCCTCGTCATCTACATTAGACAGGACAAATTCTTTTATGGCATCAGTAACATGAGGAATCACTTGAATGGTAGCACCCAAGTAATCCCCGCGACGTTCCTTGGCAATAACATCTGAATAAATGCGTCCTGTAGTAATGTTATCACTTTGACGAGCATGGACGCCAGTAAAACGCTCATAATGTCCAAGGTCTAAGTCAGTTTCGGCTCCATCATCTGTAACGAACACCTCACCATGCTGGTAAGGGCTCATAGTTCCCGGATCCACATTAAGATACGGATCAAGCTTGCGCAGGCGTACCTTGAAACCACTCGCTTGCAGAAGTGCGCCAAGGGCTGCAGAAGCGAGACCTTTGCCGAGGGAAGAAACCACTCCGCCAGTGATGAATATAAACCGCGTCATGTTAAGACTTTGTATAGGATTCGGGTATCCGACGGGAAGGGTCTATTCAATATTTTTAAAATTTAAAAAAGACGTGCAGTTAGCAAACTGGTCAAAATCAAATTTTTCATTGTGCCTGGGGAACTTTAGGTCCTTGAGGGACAGCCGGTTGGGCTGGCTGTTGGGTTGCTGACGGATTGTCCAAAATTGAGGCTGGCTTTGAATGCCCCCCTGCCATTATCGCCAAAATCATTGATGTGGCCATAAAACCAGCAGCAAGAATACCTGTAGTTCTTGTCATCAGGTTCGCAGAATCACGACCAGTCATCAAACCACCCATACCGCTGCCACTTCCACTACCGCCTCCCATGCCAAGGCCACCGCCCTCGCTACGTTGCAGCAACACCGCACCTACAAGACAAATGGCAAGTATAAGATGTATGGAGAGAACGATCGTAAGCATGATCAAATTCCAAATTACTATTGTTGAACATATTAAATTAACAATGCAGCTTTTAAGCCCTGTTTGCCCTTATTACTAGAAGAAAGTTATACCCTGGTAATAATCGCTCGCCCAAGCTTGCTCAAGGACAGCACTCACCAATAGTCCAAAAATCATTAACCTTGAGACTAGCACCGCCAATCAGCCCACCATCAACATCAGGAAGGGAGAGCAAATCTTTTGCATTCTCAGCGTTCATGGATCCACCATAAAGCAAGCGAATACCGTTCGCTGTGTCTACCCCTAACTTGAAAGCTAATTGAGATCGAATAACTTCATGTATTTTTTGCACTTCGTCGTTAGTTGGCGTGCGACCTGTACCAATTGCCCAAACAGGCTCGTACGCAACTACGGTGTTTTTAGCAGTGGCGCTAACCGGAACAGATCCTGTAATTTGGGCTTTGACGACATTAATTGTGTCGCTTGTGTCACGCTCAGTTTCCGTTTCGCCAATACAAATTACTGTATTCAAGCCAACGCTGTTAGCTATTTTAGCTTTGCTAAGAACTTGGGCATTGTTTTCATCATGCTTAGAACGACGCTCTGAGTGGCCTACAATGACAAATGAGCAACCCATATCTTTGAGCATTGAGGCAGAAATGTCACCAGTGTAGGGGCCATTCTCCTCAGTATGGCAATCCTGCGCCCCTACACTCAAGGCCGAGCCCGATAATGTAGCAACAACAGAACTAATAAGCGTATAAGGGGGACATATTAACATATCAAAAGATGTGTCTCCAGCTGCTTTGATTTTGTCAGCAACTCCTTTTGCAAGAGCAATGCCATCTACATTCATGCCGTTCATTTTCCAATTACCTACGATTAGAGTTCGTCTGCTCATGATCTATTCCTTGTTATATCAAATTCAAAAATGAACCTGCGAAGCATTAATTAGCATAGCCAGAGGCACGGCAATTCCCCTAAATGGGTAGGAGAAGTGTAGTGTCTTTGTTTCTGTTAAATTCACGGGTTGCCCCATAACACCTGCCCACTTATGATAACCTAAATTGTTATAAACATAAAAAAAGAAGATAATTCAAATGCTAGGAGCTATTCGTAAACGTTCAGGCGGTATTGTCGTTAAAGGTCTTCTGGGCCTGTTGATCTTAAGTTTTGCCATGTGGGGGATCGCTGATGTTTTTAGTCCCAGTGGATCGGATCAAAACCTTGCCAAAGTAGGTGATGTTGAAATACATCCTGACCAGGTGCGCAGAGACTATCAACGCGAGGTCGACCGCCTATCCAGAACACTTGGCCTGCAACTCACATCTGAACAGGCGCGAATGTTTGGTATTGGCCGTTCTGTCGTTCAACGGGCTGTTGAACGTACGTTGTATGATTTGGCTGCAAGAGACCTGGGCATCCTAGCTTCTGATGTGCTGGTGCGTGGCGATATAAAAAACCAGCCTAGTTTTAAAAATGTCGATGGGGAGTTTGAGCGCACACGCTTCGAACAAGTTCTTCAATCAAACAGATTGACTGAGGCTGGCTTTGTAAATCTAACCCGTAGCGACCTTGTGCGTTCTATGTACTTAAGCTTGGTGAATAATTTATCGTTGACTCCAAAGAGCATGAACACGGCAATTTATGCCTTTCGCAATGAGCAACGCATAGCTGAGACAGTTACCTTTGATTATTCTGCTGTAACAAATATTCCAGCACCAGATGAGACTGCCTTAATTAAGTTCCATAGAGTAAATGCAGAAACATATACAGCGCCTGAATATCGCAAATTGACCTTTGTCAGCTTGACTGCTGAGGAAATATCTAAGGAAATAGCAGTGTCTGATGATACAATAGCAAAGGTTTTTGAAGAAAGGCTGGAAGAATTTAACGAGCCTGAAAAAAGAATTTTGCAACAAATTCGCTTTGAAAATGAAATCACCGCTAAACAGGCACATTCCCAACTAAAAACAGGGGATGACTTTGTCGTCGTCGCCAAGGAGTTGGCGAACATGAGCGCTGAAGCGACCGAACTCGGTGATATGAAAAAAACAGAACTTATGCCAGCGCTAGCCGAAGCGGCCTTTGCTCTTAAAAAAAATGAATTCTCAGCCCCACTTAAAAGTGTTCTTGGCTGGCATATATTGCGTCTGAAAGAAATTTTACCTGCGCGTCAGAAGTCTCTTGCAGAGGCTAAACCTGAATTAAAAAAACAAATCGCCGCAGAGTCGTCAATTGATTCACTTTATAAGTTAGCCAGCCGCTTGGAAGATGAATTAGGTGGGGGGGCGAGCCTAGAAGAGGCAGCTCAATCTTTGAGCCTTCAGCTTACCAGACAGAGCGAAGTGGACAAAAAAGGAAGAACCCCAGAGGGCCTTTTAGCTAACAACTTACCTGGCGGTGCTTTTCTCGAAGTCGCATTCTCTACAAGTAATGGTGAAGAGAGCCTCCTTACTGAAGTCGGTGATGATGGATATTTTATAGTTCGTGTAGATGGCGTTACCGAACCTGCTCTTAAATCACTAGACAG
>Ga0209631_10001395_pt1 | contig 30997 bp, 30 predicted proteins | sample COG_08_FD_184752 | JGI IMG/M metagenome (GOLD analysis project Ga0209631, IMG submission 184752) | Pelagic Microbial community sample from North Sea - COGITO 998_met_08 (SPAdes) (version 2) | ecosystem: Environmental > Aquatic > Marine > Neritic zone/Coastal water | place: Helgoland, sampling... | reverse complement strand
CAATATGAAAGTTCACAAAAAACTGATATTCAAAAAGTTGAACTTTATGTTGAGTTTATAGTTTTATTATTTTTAATAGCTGCTTTAGCTCTTCATTTAGCAGCAGTGGGTATTATCGGTCTTGCTGTAATCATTTTATTAACATCTTTTAAAGGTATTACTGATGAGCATGATCTTGGTCCTGCTTTTAAAGAAGCACTCCCTTTCACAGCACTGCTTGCTGTTTTTTTTGCAATAGTAAGTGTTATACATGATCAACATTTATTCTCCCCTGTAATTCTTTATGTTCTTGACCAAGACCCAGCTATACAGCCATCTGTTTTTTTTATGGCTAATGGATTGCTCTCAGCTATAAGTGATAATGTTTTTGTTGCAACAATATATATTAATGAGATAAACCAAGTTTATTTAGCTGGTGATATCGGAAGAGATCAGTTTGAAGCTTTAGCAGTTGCAGTTAATACAGGTACGAATATCCCCAGTATTGCAACACCCAATGGTCAAGCAGCTTTTCTATTTTTGTTAACATCCTCTTTAGCACCACTCATAAATCTTTCTTATATGAAAATGGTTAAAATGGCGTTACCTTATACAATTGTTCTAACTATTGTTGGGCTATACTCGATTACTTACATTTTATAATCTATGTTTTCTCATAAAGTCTGCGTAGCGCCTATGATGCAATATACAGATATGCATGACAGGTTTTTATTAAGACTAATTTCAAAAAATATTTATTTGTATACTGAAATGATTTCAACTGGTTCTATTATTTTTGGTAATTGTTTGGATCAATTTAACTATAATCATGAAGAGCATCCAGTCGCAGTTCAATTAGGAGGTTCAAATCCTAGTCATCTAGCAGAATGTGCTAAAACTGCAGAAGCTTATGGGTATGATGAAATAAATTTAAATGTAGGTTGTCCTTCAGAAAGGGTTCAAAAAGGAAGATTTGGTGCATGTTTGATGCTGGAACCTGAACTTGTTGCTGAATGTATATCTTCAATGTCTAAAAATGTAGAAATACCTGTAACTGTAAAATGTAGACTTGGTATTGATGATAGAGAAGATTATGAATTCTTATCAAATTTTGTAGATATAGTTAAATCATCTGGTGTATCTACCTTTATTATTCATGCTCGCAATGGGCTTCTTAAAGGCTTAAGTCCAAGGCAAAATAGAACTATACCTCCATTAAAATATGATTATGTTTATAGATTAAAAGAGGATAACAAGGAGCTTAATATAATTATAAATGGTGGTATTAAAAATCTTGAAGAAACCAAAGAGCACTTACAGAAAGTTGATGGCGTTATGATAGGTAGGGCTTCTTATGACAACCCATTTATGCTCTCTAAAGTTGATGAATTATTTTTTGACAAACCGAGTAGTAACAAACAAAAAGTTGAAATATTAAATGAATATTTAGATTATGTAACAATCATGAGTGATAAGGGTTATGATTTATCTAGAATGCTTAAGCATCTTTTTGGTTTATCCAAAGGCGATACTCACGCAAGAGCTTTTAGAAAAAAAGTTCATCAGTCTATCCTAGACGGAGATATAGTTAAATCTAGAGAACAGCTTCTTGAACTAATCTAGTCATCTATTAAAAAGTCGTCTAGATCTTCTAAGAAATCATCTTCATCACTCTCTCCGTCAGATATTTCATAGTCTCTTGATTGAATATATGCATCTTTTACAAAGGTATATCTATCACCTTGAATCATTGCCTCAAAATCTAGATATCTCTCTCTTGTTTCAAGTGCATCTAAACCTGTCAAGGCAAGTCTTACATCGGTATCAGTCATGGCAAAAGTTCCAGATAGAAAGGAGGATATGGGCCTACTCATCAGGTCTCGTGCATTACTTGGTCCAATTACCGGTAACATAATATAAGGACCACTTGGAACTCCCCAAACTCCAAGAGTCTGACCAAAATCCTCTTCATGAGCCTCTAAGCCCATTCCTGTTGCAACATCGAATAATCCAAATAATCCTATCGTTGAATTTATAGTAAATCTTCCAAAATCTTGAAAAGCAAGCTTTGGCTTACCTTGCAAGGCTTGATTTATAAATGTATCTATCTCAGCAAGATTTTTAAAGAATCTTGTAACTCTATTCTGAATAAATGGAGGTGTTATATCTCCGTATACAATTGCTATAGGTTTAGCTATTGCATTATCTAGAGCCTCATTGACGGCAAACGTAACCTGGTTGATCTCTTCAAATGGATCTTGGACATCATCAGCTAAAACATATGCATTAAAGCTAAATAAGGATAAGGATAAAAATAATAATTTACGCATTAATAATTTTCTCTAAAGATTCTTTTAAAATTTGTATCTCATCTGAGATATTATTTAAGGACATATTATAAATGCTTTCATTAAAACTTATTGTTGTTATCTTTGGAATATCATTATTAAAAGTTAGCTCTTCACCAACAGACAGTGGTAATGTCATATTCTCAATATAACCAAATATTGGAACATCTAATTTATTAAAAGTAGATATTGTTTTAATTGTATCTGTTTTAGACAAAATATTTGATGTAGAGACTAATATCACACCATCTAGATCAATTTCTGAGCATACTGTTAAGTAAGCATCTCCAGTACCAGGAGGCATATCAATAAAAAGTACGTCTAGATCACTCCAATATGTACTTGTGATGAGTTGCTTTATGGCGCCACTAAGCATTGGGCCTCTCCAGATAGTAGCTTTATCAGATTCTATAATTGATCCCATGCTTGATATTTCAATGCCTTTGGATGATATTGGTTTGAAGAATTTTTTAGAATTTTTAGAAATAATCTCAGGTTTAATGTTCTCAACATTAAATAAAATTTGTTGGTTAGGCCCATAAATATCTGCATCGAGAATGCCTACTTTATAATCATTACAAAGCGACAATGCTGACAAAGCTGTGATTGTAGATTTTCCAACCCCTCCTTTCGCTGAGGCTATTGCTATTATTTTTTTAATACTCATTCAATATTGTTTAATTGAATTGAATTATAATATAGATAAGTGAATCAATAACTAGATATAAGATTAACAAGCAAAGAAAGATTATAGTTACGCAAGCATTGCCCTATGCTAATGCATCTTTGCATCTTGGTCATATACTTGAAGCTGTTCAAACTGATATTTGGGTTAGATTTCAAAATCAAATTGGTAATGAGTGTTTATTCTTTTGTGCTGATGATACTCATGGAACCCCTGTAATGTTAAAAGCAAAGGAGTTAAATATTTCTCCAGAAGAGTTAGTAGCAAAAGTTAGAACTGAACATATGGAAACATATGAAACGTATGATATTAATTTCACGAATTACCATACCACTCACTCTAAGGAAAATAAGAAATTCTCTGAAATTATTTATAAGGCTGCTTTAGACAAGGATTTAATTATTAAAAAATCTGTTAATCAGTATTATGATGAAAATGAGGGTATGTTTTTATCGGATCGTTTTATTAAAGGTACCTGTCCAAAATGTGCAGCAGAAAATCAATATGGGGACGGTTGCGAAGTTTGTGGCGCAACTTATGAGCCACGAGATTTATTAAATCCAATTTCAACATTAACTAATACAACCCCTAAATTAAAAGATAGTGAGCATATCTTTTTTGACTTACCTCAAAAAGAGTCCATGCTTAAATTATTCTTAGAAGAAGTTAATATACAGTCAGCAATAAAAAATAAACTGAATGAATGGTTAGAAGATTTGAAGCCATGGGATATATCTAGAGATGCCCCCTATTTCGGTTTTGAAATACCAAACGAAAAAGATAAATACTTCTATGTTTGGTTAGATGCTCCTATTGGTTATATTGCTTCTATTGAAAATTGGGCAAATTCAAACAATAAGTCGATAGATGATTATTGGTCTAATGATTCTGAATACGAAATTGTGCATTTTATTGGAAAGGATATAGCCTATTTTCATGGTTTATTTTGGCCTGCAACACTTGATAGTGCTAATTTTAAGCTCCCAGACTCTATATTCGTACATGGATTTTTAACAGTTAACGGCGAGAAAATGTCTAAATCAAAGGGCACTGGAATAAAAACAGATACTTTTGCTAAATATTGCAATCCTGAAATGTTGAGATACTATTTTGCAGCGAAATTGAATGATAAAGTTGAGGATATAGATCTAAATTTAGAAGATTTTACACAACGTATTAACTCAGATTTAGTTGGAAAATACTTAAATATACTAAGCAGATCATCAACATTTATTCAAAAAAATGAAGGCTTTTTATCTAGTGATATTGATGAAGATTTAATAAATACAATTCTTGGTAATGCAGAGCAAATTCAGGAGTACTTTGAAATACGTCAATATTCAAAAGCTATTAGATTGATTATGGATATGGCAGATTTAACAAACAAATACATTAATGATAAAACACCGTGGAAACTAGAAAATGATGAAGCTACTTTTGTTGCTACCACGGCAATTAATGCATTTAGGATATTATCAATATATATGAATCCCGTTTTGCCCAAATTAACTGGGGCGGCATTTAAATCATTAGGAGTAGAAATACAAACATATAAAAGTCTTAGTGATAAATTAATATCAAAAAAACTAGAAAAATACACTCCCCTTTTAACAAGAATGGAGCCTTTATCACTTGATCAATTTAACGAAGAGGAAAATAATATGCCAAATGATGAAAATTCAGATGACATGAACACTATAGACATTAAGCAATTCTCAGATGTAGAACTTAGAGTTGCTAGGATAATTTCTGCAGAAGATATCGAGGAAGCTGACAAACTCATTAAACTGACTTTAAGCGTTGGTGATTTGGGGCAAAAAACAGTTTTTGCTGGAATTAAAAGCGCTTATTCTAAAGAAGATTTAACCGATAAAAAGGTAGTGCTTGTATATAATTTAGCCCCTAGAAAAATGAAATTCGGCTTATCTGAAGGTATGGTCCTAGCATCATCAGATGATAATGGTGGTATTTTCTTAATATCTCCGGATGAAGGCGCAAAAGAGGGTCAAAGAGTTAAATGAAGGAAGTTGATATAGTTGTCATAGGTGCAGGTCCTGTTGGTCTTTTTACAGTATTTGAAGCTGGTTTGTTGGGCTTAGATTGTGTCTTAATTGATAATTTAGATAAACCTGGTGGACAATGTGCTGAACTCTATCCAGAAAAGCCAATATATGACATTCCCGGAGTTCCATTTCAAACTGCACAAGAACACGTAGATGCATTAATAGAACAAATTAAGCCATTTGATTATGATTTATTACTCAACCAAAGAGTCAATGAAATTAAGATTGTTAATTCTGATAATGATATTAATACCTGGCAAGTTACTACTTCAGAAAATAATATATTTAAAACTAAAAATATATTTATTGCAGCAGGAGCTGGTTCTTTTGAGGCTCGAAGACCGCCTAATATTGAAGATCCTGATCAGTTTTTAGGATCTGGAGTATCTTATGCCGTAAGGTCAAAAGATCTTTATAAAGGTAAAGATTTGATGATTTTTGGTGGTGGTGATTCGGCACTGGACTGGTGTGTTGAGCTTTCTGATATTTCTAAGTCAATTAGCTTGGTGCATAGAAGAGATGAATTCAGAGGCGCACCTCACACAGAAAAACTTATGAGAGAGCTTGTTGCAATAGGTAAATTACAGTTACTAACACCTTACGTTATAAATTCTATTTTAGGGGAAGACTCTGTAACCGGTGTAACCTTAAAAAACTTTGATTCAAACGAAGTTAAAGAATTTAAAGCTAATGAGCTTTTGTTTTTATTTGGGCTTAACAAAAAATTAGGACCAATATTAGATTGGAATATAGATCTAAATGGAAAAAAGATTGATGTAGATACTTCTACTTATTCAACAAATCTTGATGGTGTTTTTGCTGTTGGTGATATTAATCATTATAAAGGTAAGCTTGATCTAATTCTCTGCGGTTTTCATGAAACAACTATTGCTGTTCAAGAGGCATATAGAAGAATTAATCCAGGTCAAAGAGTCCCTTTTGGGTACACTACATCTAACTCAAAACTACAAGCTAAATTAGGCGTAAACTCTTAATAAAAATGGATTTGGTTAAGTTAATTCATGATGAGTTGCCGCAGATACAATGCGGAAGATGTGATACTCCTGGTTGCTATCAATATGCGGAACAAATTGCCAGCGGTGTAGTTCATGATAGATGTGTCCCTGGTGGCACAGAAACACTTCAAAACTTAAATAAGATTCTTGTAAAAAATATTACTTCTGTGGACATGTCCTATGGCCCTACTATACCTAATCAGGTTGCTGTTATTGATGAATCAGAATGTATAGGTTGTAAGAAGTGCATTACAGCTTGTCCTGTGGATGCTATTTCCGGGTCAGTAAACCTTATGCATAATATTATTGAAGATTTATGTACTGGATGTGAATTATGTATTGAACCATGTCCCGTAGACTGTATAGATCTAATAGAGACAGATAAAAAAAAGAGTAGAGCAAATTCACAAATTAACTTTAATACTACCTCAAAGCTTAGGATTAATGAGTCAAAGAAGAAGCGTATGGATAAGGCAAATAAGCTTAATAAAGATATAGGTATTGTGATCAATACAAAATTAGGCAACAGAAATGCAGATAATGAAAAAAATTTAGAAAGTCTTCAATTAAAGATACTTAATGATCAATTGGATAGTTTTCATAATTTTGATGAAAATCAAAAAAATAACTTTTTTAAGAATTTAAATCAAAAGGATTGAGTAATGATTAAAGAAAGATTTCGAAAGTATCTACCCGTAGTTGTTGATTTGGAAACTGGTGGATTCGATCCTAAAACTAATGCAATACTTGAAATTGCAGCAACATTAATAATTAAAAATGAAGACACTCAATTGTTAGATGTTGGAAAAACATATAGATATCATATAGAGCCATATGAAGGATTAGTGGTTGAGCAAGAATCATTAGATTTTACAAAGATTAATCTTAACCACCCATTAAGGAATGCCATTACAGAAAAAGATGCACTCGAAGAACTTTTTAAGATTATAAATACTGAAAGAACAGCAAATGGGTGCTCTAGAGCAATTTTAATTGGGCATAATGCTCATTTTGATCATTCTTTCTTAACAGAGGCAGTATCTAGAAATAATATTAAAAAATCTCCATTTCATCCTTTTTCAGTTTTAGATACTGTTACTCTTGGAGCACTTCATACAAAACAAACTGTTTTAGCTAGAATATGTGATGTTTTAAATATAGATTATGATTCTAAAGAAGCACATTCAGCAGCTTATGATTCTGATATAACTGCAAAAGTTTTTTGCAAGATTGTTAACGAGTTTGATAGCTAATATCCTAAATGATTCTCAAAAACATAATGATTCTTATTAAATAATTACCTAAAATCAACACTTTACATCAATTATACTTTAATTTATATTAGTCATTATAAACTTATAAAAAAGTGGAGATTTTATGGAAATGAAAACAATTAATTCTGAAGAAGTTTGTAACATTCTTAATGAAATAATGGAATATGAATTAGCTGGGGTAGTTAGATATACTCATTCAGCTCTAATGGTGAGTGGTCCTTATAGAATACCTATTGTTACTTTTTTAAAAGAACAAGCAACTGAATCCTTACTGCATGCTCAACAAGCAGGTGAACTAATTGCTGGTTTAGATGGTCATCCTAGTCAAAAAATAGCGAAAATTGAAGAAACTAACAGACATTCAATTAGAGATATATTAGAAGAAGGATTAGGTCATGAACTACATGCTTTAAATTTATACAAGAAACTACTTATGAGCGTTGAAGATGCATCAGTTTATTTGGAAGAATATGCAAGAAGTATGATTGGTGAAGAAGAGCAGCACTCTTTAGAGCTTAAAGCAATGTTAAAGGACTTTGGGTAATTTATTTTGCAGCAGCTTGTATAATTTTACTAAGCTCTCCTGACTCATTTAACTCAGTAACTATATCTGCACCCCCTATTAACTCGCCAGCTACAAAAACTTGCGGGAAAGTAGGCCAATCTGAAACACTTGGCAGGGTTGCTCTTATTTCTGAATTAGCCAATATGTCAACATAAGAAAATTCCGCCTCGCAATCAATTAAAGCTTGAACAGTTTTTGCTGAAAAACCACAGCGCGGCTCATAAGGAGTTCCTTTCATATAAATAAGAATATTGTTTTGTGCAATTTGTTCTTTAAGTTTTTCTTCAATACTCATGCTTAACCCTTAGTAATTTGTATATATCTCTTTATAGTATCTTCAAAGCCATAATTCAAGGCATCAACGATGATTGCATGTCCAATCGACACTTCGTCAATAAGATTGAGTGCCTTTAGAGCTGGTAAATTCTCTAAGTTTAAATCATGTCCCGCATTAACTCTCAAGCCTAAAGACTTTGCCTGTATTATAGTCTGCTTATAAGTTTCAATTAATAATGAAGAATCTATTTTCTTAAAAGTTTTAGCATAATTTTCTGTGTAGAGTTCTATTGAGTCTGCACCCATTGAATGAGCATAATCAACTCCTTCAGTTGTTGGATCTATAAAAAGACTTACTCTATTTGCATATGATTTTAATAATTTGATTGTTCCTATCAAATCTTGATCATGGCTTCCAGATGCCCAGCCGTGATCTGATGTAATTTGATCCAATGTATCAGGTACTAATGTTGCTTGAGTTGGTTCACATATTTTAATTAACTCCGTAAAACCAAGATAATCACCAGTTTTTTCTTCAAATGGGTTCCCTTCAATATTAAATTCTGCACCATAATCTTTCACGATCTTACTTAAATTTATTACATCATTAGATGTAGCGTGACGATGATCTGGTCTTGGATGCAACGTTATACCCTCTGCTCCCATGTCTAAGGCTTTTAATGCAAAACTTTCAAGATTAGGGTAGTTTGATCCGCGTGAATTTCTAAGCAGAGCTATCTTGTTTAAATTTATGCTTAGTAACATTAAGAAAGTTCCTAGTTATTTGAATGATCATCAGAGTAATCTGACACTAAGTTTACAAAACTTTTTACGCCAGCATCTAAGGCTGAATCGTGCACAACAAAATAAGGAGTATGATTTCCAGGAGCTGAAGTGACATCTTTGGCATTAACTCCAAGCCAGAAATACAAGCCAGGTACTTCATTAGCAAAAAAAGCGAAGTCTTCCGCTCCAGTAGAAGCTAGTATGTCTGAACTAAACATACCATTTGATGCTTCAATCAATGATTTAGAATAATTTTTAACAAGATTGGGATCATTTACGGTTACTGGATAGGAACCATATATTGCAAAATCAACACTTGCTTCTACATTATGAGCTTTAGCTATATTGGTAGAAATTGTTGTCATTTCTTGATGTATTAATTCTAAAACATCTTTATCAAAGGTTCTTATAGTGCCTTCTAACATCGCTGATTCAGGAATAATATTATTTCTAGATCCTGCTTTAACAATCCCTACTGAAATAACAGCAGGATTATCCCTTATATCAATCCTTCTACTTATAATAGTTTGTAAACTTGTACCAATATCAAATGCCGCCATAACAGGATCGTTAGAAGCCCAAGGAGTAGAACCATGTGATTGTTTCCCTTTAATATTTATTCTAAAAGCTTCAGCTGAGGCCATTGCAGGACCAGATTTAACTGCAACTGCGCCATGGTATGAATTTGTAACATGCATTCCAAAAACAACATCTGGTCTTTCTTCAAAGATACCTTCTTTAAGCATTAACTCAGCACCACCCTCCTCGCCCTCTGGCGCTCCTTCTTCAGCTGGTTGAAAAATTAATAAAATATCTCCATGTAAATTACTAGTATTTCTTGAAAGAAAATCTGCTACACCTAACATCACAGCTATATGTGCATCATGGCCACAAGCATGCATAACACCCACCTCATTTCCTTGATACATAGTTGTTTCCTTAGATGCATATGGTAGATCAGTCATTTCAGTAACAGGCAATCCATCAATATCAGCTCGCAATGCCATAAGTGGGCCTGGATATTCACCTCTTATATATGCTGTAACTCCGGTATAAGCTATTTCAGTCTGAACTTCTAAACCAAGATCTGTAAGAATTTCAGCTATATATTTTGAAGTTTTAAATTCTCTGTTACCAAGTTCCGGGTATTGATGAAAGTGATGTCTCCATTTAACAACTTTAGACATAAGACCATCTATATCTTGTGAAAGGGCTTCTTTTAAAGGGCTTGATACAGTCTCTGTATTACTAGCTACAAGATCACTAGGATTAACACTCATAAGTTGAGCTGAAAGTGGTAAAAAACTAAAGGTTGATAACAATAAGAATGTATTTAATATTTTCATAACTATACTAATTTATAAGAAATAAACTTTAATATCTATATATATCATCCTTTTTTGAGAGTCCTAATGATTTTGCACTATTTGTAAAATCAGTATTATCTTTGTAACCACTTATTAATACTATAGGTTGTTTCTCATCACATTGGCCCATCAGTATAGATGCAGCTGATGCAAGCTCGTCACCAACAGCAATTTCAGTTGTGCTGAGTACGTTTCCAAACATATCAACAGAACCTTTTTTATCTAATAAACAATTTATATTTGAGCTGCCTATAGCAAAACCAGTTATTCCATACCTATGAGGCCGAGTCATCGAATCACTAATAATAATATCAATATTAAGATTAAGCCTTTTGCTAATATTATGACTAATTCTAAGTGCTGATTTGTTGGGATCCTCTGGTAATAACAATACCTGATTCTTATTATCTTTTATATTGGACATATCAATACCAGCGTTTATATTTGTAAATCCTAATTTATGTTCGGTTATTAAAATATTATTATCAAAACTCAAGATGTGATTAGATTCATCTAATACTATCTGAATAAATTCAGCAGTTTTATTTACTTTTGTTGCAAGTAATTTTGCTTCTGAGGATGCTTGAACTTCAGATAGTTTTATATATCTATCCTCAGATTTAGATACAATTTTTTGAGCAATAACAAAAATATCACCATTTTGTAAAATTATTTCTTCATTTGAAATATTGTGTAATATTAAGTCGACTAAATCAGTTCCAGGTTTAATTTCAGGTATATTCTCTAAAGCTTTTAAAATCAATGAATTCATCAACTTAGACGTTATGTTTATACTGCTTAATAATAAGTGCAGCAAGGATATAACAAATTATCGGTATAAAAATGTATAAGTTCCACAACAAATCTAGGCTTTCGCTTGTATTATTTAAGCCTAAACTAGGATCAAAAACTGAAAAAAGGCCAAGTATTAAGTAAGGAATTGAAGCAGCAAATGCATTACCAAATTTCAAAAATAAAGTAAAAAATGAGTACATTGAAGCAGATCTATCTTGTCCATAAAGTTCGTTATCTTGCTTTGCTAGATCAGCAACCATAGCTACTATTAGAGGATTAACTCCTGCATATGCAACACCAATACTAACAAATCCAATACAGGATCCAATCAACATATATTTTGGATTATCAATTAGGTAATATTCCCAACCTAAATAAGCAATAAAAGACATGGTAGCAACATAAACAGCACATATAAATGCAGCTTCATGTTTAGATTTTCTTAATGCTAGCAGTCTCCAAATTTGTAAACCACAAATAGATGAAAAGAAATATAACAAGATCATCCTTGCGCTATATTCAGGTAATTTTAAAACGTAATCAATTACAAATAATGCAGTTGCTCCTTGAGCTCCTTGTGCCAACACCACTAAAACACCAGCACTGACAACGATCTTTAGATTTTTATTATAGAAGAAGGTTTTAAATACTTTAAATGGATGTAATACCTCAGCTGAAATTTCTTTAGAATCAGGAACCTTAAATAAAGCAGTTGAAACAATTACCGGAAGCAATATCAATACAAAGACACCAATAGCTAATATTTTAGTTTCAATCGGAGCATTAAAATATAATTCAACTAATGCTGGTATAGCTAAAACTAATAGACTAAAAAAAACATTTACCGCCTCTCTTAATGTTAATAAGTTAGTCTTATCATCATAAGAAGGGGCTAAATAAACACTCCATGACAATTGGGTTATGCCGCTTAATGTAAATCCGCTATACAATAAAAAAAGACTAAAAAAGAAATACCAACCAGAAGGATTTGTATTTATAGGAAGGTACAACAAAACTGTTGATAACATTAAAACCGGAAGTGATAAGGCAATCCAATGTTTATGTTTGCCCCATCTTGAAGGATATCTATCTATAAGAGTTCCCATTACAGGATCTGTAAAAATATCCAGAACACGACCAAGAATAAAAATAGATCCTACTGTAGTTAAGCCCATTCCTAGATTTGTTGCAAAGTATGGCAGAACATAAACAACAATTGGCATTGCTGCTGCTGCACCACTAAAATTTAGTAAAGCATAAAAAACTTTAGATGACCTAGATACCATGGCATAACCTTACCATAACTTTTATAAATTCATGTCTAATGTATAATCAAAAAATGAATGCATTTGATACCAAAATTTTAGAAGTTTTAGTTTGTCCAAAAACTAAAAAACCTCTTACATATAATAAAGAAACTCAAGAATTAATTAATGAGGATAATTCTTTAGCCTACCCTATTAAAGACGGCATTCCTGTAATGTTAATAGATGAAGCTAGAAGCATTTCATAAAAATTAAGAATAAACTATTTCATAAAAGCGCCCGTAGCTCAGCTGGATAGAGTACTTGGCTACGAACCAAGGGGTCGGGAGTTCGAATCTCTCCGGGCGCGCCATTACTTAAGGGTCCTTTACATGCAATTTTTACCAAAATTAGAAAACCAAACTGAAAATGAATACATAAAAGAATTGATGGCAGACTGCTTAGATCTTCATGTATTTGCAAAATCAGAAACTATCCAAACTTTAGATGAAAAAAATCAAACAGGCATCATGAGCTTTTATCTTGAGTATAGTGATGAACCTCAATATGAATTACTTAGATTACTAGGATTTTATAGTGAAATAAATCCTGAGGCTCAAAAAGATATGCTTCCTAAAATAAATAAATTAGCAGATGAAGCTAGAGCTTATGTTTCTAAATTAAAGAATCAAAGCCCTGAAATAAGAAGAGTAAGAGGCTCAGCTGAGTATCTTTATCTTGAAGGCTCATCTCCAGAAGAAATTGTTACTGAAATGATTGATACAGGCGTATTAGAAGAATTTGATATCAACAAAACAAATCTTTTTGAAAATCATTTAAATAAAATTAAGACTTATTTAAAAAACTTTCCAAGCCATTCAAAAATTGAAGAAATAAAACAAGAGGATGACTGGGACACTTTAGATCTTGGTGCTATTGAAGTATTAGATAAGATAGACAATGATTTGAGATCAATTTTAGTTAAACAAAAAAATTTACATTAAGCTGATATGAGTAAAATAATAATTAAAGTTTTTAAAATATTAATGATAGTAGTATTCGCTATAACTGCCTATAGAATTGGTATGGCTATATCTATATATTGAAAAAAGATCTTTAAATAAATAATTAGAACCAGCCCTGTAATCTTCCAATCATGCCTATAATTATTCCTACTAAGAGTGCAATAATTAGAGTTTTATTATCAATCTTTTTATCCATAATTTTAGTTTAAGTTAAATATCTATACATAATAAATAAATTCTAATGCATTAAAAGTTAATTAAAAGCCTAAATCTTCTTGTGTGACATTAACTTGAACAGTATCTCCTTGGATTTCAGCATTAATAAGTATAGGGCGGCAACATACAAAACAGTCTTCGGTATATATTTGAGACTCTGAAGGATCAATTAATAATGTAATTCTCTCCCAACAATATGGACAAGTGACTTCTTCTTCTAAAAGATAAAAAGACATATTTAGTAACTTTCTAATTCCTCTACTTTAGACATCCATATTTTTTCAATTTCTTCGATTTGATCAGTTAATTCTAGTTGATTCTTCAATAAATTCTGCAAATCATCTCTTCCATCACCACTATATAGCTCGGGATCAGCTAATTCCTCATTAACTTCTTTTAATTTTCTATTTAAACGCTCATTACGTTTATCTAACTTACTAATTTCAGATTTTAATAACCTAATCTTTTGAGAATTACCCTTTTCAACAAGTTTTTCTGATGGTATTTCTTTTTCAATTTTTTTACTTTTAGGGGTATTAAGATTAAGTATATAATCTTTATAATCATCTAGGTTGCCATCAAATAATTCTACAGATCCATTATCTACAAGATAAAAGGTATCAACTGTGCTGCTTAAAAGGTGCCTATCATGCGAGATAAGTAAAATTGCCCCGTTAAACGATTGAAGTGCCATAGTTAATGCATGACGCATTTCCATGTCTAAGTGGTTTGTTGGCTCATCCATTAAAAGTATATTAGGTTTTTTAAATGCAATGATGGCAAAAGCAAGTCTTGCTTTCTCTCCGCCTGAAAAAAGTTTAATATGATCTTTTACTTTATCTCCTTTAAAGTTAAATCCTCCAAGATATGTTCTAATTTGTTTTTCATTAATAGTTTCATCAATTTTTTGTATATGCCGAAAAGCAGATATCGATAGATCTAAATCATCTACTTGATGTTGTGAAAAGTACCCTACTCTGAAATTTACTCCTTTTTCACGTTTACCAGCTAGTATAGGTAAACTTCCTACTAAGCTTTTAATAAAAGTAGATTTACCTGCTCCATTAGGACCAAGTAAACCAATTCGATCACCGGGGGATATTGTTATATTAATATCTTTAAGAATAACTTCATTATACCCAAGTGATGCTTCATCAAGTCTTACTAACGGATTAGATATTTTATTAGTTTCAGGGATGGTAAATTTAAAGGGTGAGTCAATATGCGCGGGGGCTATAAGCTCCATTTTTTCAAGTGCTTTTACTCTGCTTTGAGCTTGTTTTGCTTTTGTTGCCTTAGCTTTAAATCTTCTAATAAAGCTTTGCATATGCTCAACTTCTTTTTGTTGCTTAATAAAATTACTTTGGATTTCAGCCATTCTCTCCGCTCTTATTATTTCAAACTGAGAATAGTTACCTTTATATAATTCAATACTCTTTCTATACAAATGAGCTACTGAACCAACACAATCATCTAAAAACTCTCTGTCATGAGAGATTAATAGTAAGGCACCTTTATAAGATTTGATCCAGCTAGCAAGCCACAGTATTGCATCTAAATCTAAATGGTTTGTTGGTTCATCTAAAAGCATTAGATCAGATGGCTGCATAAGAGTTTTTGCTAAGTTAAGTCTGACTCTCCAACCTCCTGAGAAATCTTTCAAGCGCTTAGTGAAATCAATTTGCTTAAAACCCAAGCCAACCATAAGTTGTTCGGCTTTTGAGTTAGCTGAATATCCATCTAAAGCTGTGAAAGTTTCGTAAAGATCTCCCAATAAATCAAAATTTTCATTTTGCTCTGCATTATTTATTGCTTCTTTTATATTGATAAGCTGAGCATCACCAGATAGAACATATTCGAGTGCAACTTCATCATTTGAAGGAACTTCTTGTGCTAAATAGGAAATTCTTAAGTTATCTGGATATGAGATAGTGCTTTGATCAACTTCTATTTCATTTCGAATGATCTTAAATAAACTAGTTTTACCAGTTCCATTTGCGCCGATTAAACCAACTTTGTGTTTATGATGAATTGTAAGTGAAACATCGTCGAATAATGTTTTGCCACCAAGAACAAGTTCTAAATTATTAAATGAAAGCATTTATACAAATAATATTAAAATTTTGAATTAAAAATTACCTACGTCTTTTAGATTTAAATCTTTTTTTAAATCCTCTTTGATTATTTACTTTTTTCTTTACAGTTTGATGATTAGTTAAAGGTACAGAGTGATCAGGCTCAAAGCCATCAATTAGATTCCTTTTTAAGGTTTTCTTGAGTAATCTCTCAATATCTTGTAACAAGTTGTACTCATCGGCGCTGACTAACGAAATAGCCTTGCCAGACTTACCAGCGCGACCAGTTCTTCCAATTCTATGTACATAGTCCTTAGCAACAGTTGGAACATCAAAATTAATAACTTGTTGCATATTAGGTATATCTATTCCTCTTGCTGCAACGTCAGTTGCCACAAGTATTTTAATGCGATTATTTTTAAATGAATCTAATGCTTTCATTCTGTTATTTTGTGTTTTATTTCCATGAATAGCTGCTGCTTTAATATCAACTTTTAATAATTGTTTAGTTAAGCGATCGGCGCCATGTTTAGTTCTTGTAAATACTAAAGCCTGTTTCCACTTTTCTGTTTCTATTAGCTCAATGAGGAGTTCTGCTTTCCTAGATTTATCAACTGGATGAATATAATGATTTACATTAGCGGCTGTTTCATTATCTGATGTTACTGATATCTCAATTGGATTATCTACAAGCTCATTTGCTAGTTTCCTAAAAGGATTTGAAAAAGTTGCTGTAAACATTAAATTTTGTCTACGTTTAGGTAGAAGATTTATGATTTTTTTAATATCGTGAATAAAACCCATATCAAGCATTTGATCAGCTTCATCTAAAACAAGAATTTCAACTTTAGTAAAATTTACTGATTTCTGATTATATAAATCTAATAATCTTCCAGGAGTTGCTACTAATATATCTACTCCTTTTTTCAGTTTAAGTTGTTGATTATGGATTCTTGCTCCTCCATAAACAGCTGCTGATCGAAGATTTAAGTTGTTACCATAGGTTAATACGTTATCCCTTACTTGTGCTGCAAGCTCTCTGGTTGGAGTTATTATTAGCGCTCTTACGTGATGACCCTTATGCTGATTTTTTGGATGAGACAGCATAGTGAGTATAGGAAGCGTGAAACTAGCTGTCTTACCAGTTCCTGTTTGCGCAGCAGCCATTACATCTTTGCCATCTAAAATTGCAGGAATTGATTTTTCTTGAATTGGTGTTGGCTCCTTGTAGCCCTTATGAGATAAAGACTTAAGAATTGGCTCCGATAAGCCTAAATTTGTAAATGACATAATAACTAAAAAAGTATTAGTTGCAGGGTATAGAGATAGTTAAATAAGTCAATGTTTATAAACTAATAACAATTAAATTAAAAACAGTAAAAAAATACTAATTATTCTCTTTGTTTATCTCTAATAGATCTAAACTCATTATCTTCATACCAGTTAGGCCACATATCAGAATTGGCTAAATTTAATGAAACATTAAATATGGTATCAATAGTTTGTTCTATGCCGGTCATATCCCAATCATCTGAATATTCATCTGATGGTTGATGATAGTCATTAAGGGTGTAATCGTAGGATAAATTAAATGCAGCAGCCCTTCCCCCAACCACTAAATCAGATCCATTATTAGAATAAAGCATTGGCACGCCCCTTTTAGCAAAACTTATATGATCTGATCTATAAAAAAAACCTTTTTCAGGTGAAGGATCAGGATTTATGTATCTATTATTTTTAATAAGCTCTTCTTCAAGCAGATCTTCCAATTCAGAAGCTCCGTATCCAATAACAACCATATCGTTAGACTTGCCTGATGGAAAAACAGCATCAAAGTTAAAGCCAGCAACAATATTTTTAAGGGGGATTGGTGAATTGCTTGCAAAATACTCTGACCCAAGAAGACCTGACTCCTCTAAAGTAACAGCTAAAAACAAAATAGATCGATCTGTATTAATCTTTGCAAATCTTTTAGAAAGCTCTAGAACAACAGCAACTCCAGTTGCGTTATCAACAGCGCCATTATAAATATTATCATTGTCACCTAAACCATCATCTTTTATTCCAATATGATCCCAGTGTGCTGTAAATAAAATATATTCATCTGGTTTTATAGATCCTTTTTTTACTGCAGCTATATTATGAGATTTAAAGTAATTAACTGAATTATAAATATCAGAGTTTAATTCTAAGCCTCTAATTATGAAGGGTTTAAAGGTTTTACTTAGTGCAATTTCTTCCAATGAATCTAAATTAAAACCAGTGTACTGCATCAACCTATTTAATGTATCTTTATGCATCCAGCTTTCTAATTGCAAAGGTAGAACATCATCTGCATTTCTTTGTAAGGATAATTGAGAACCTGACCATGATGACTCTACAACTGACCAAGGATAGGAAGCAGGTTCTTCATCATGAATAATTATTGCTGCAGCTGCTCCTTGTCTAGCTGCTTCTTCAAACTTATATGTCCATCTACCGTAATAAGTCATTGATCTACCATTGAATAATCTTGGACTTCCAGTAGCAAAACCTGGATCGTTAATAAGCATAACTACTGTTTTGCCCTTAACGTCTATTCCATCATAGTCATTCCAATTGTATTCTGGAGCAACAATACCGTAACCAACAAAGACAAGCTCGCTTGATCTTATTTTTTCATAATCAGAAGTACGTTTAGTCCAAAAAACAACATCTTTTCCCGGATCTAGTTTCTCGTCAACATTTCTAAAAGAAATTGAAAAAAATGAATTGGCTTTTTGTTTAATATCAACAGCTGGAACTTCTAAAAAATAACTCGTATTAATTGTCTCTAAACCATTATCATTAAACGCCTTTGAAATAAAATTCTTGGTAAGTTTTCCACCTTCTGTTCCTGGCGCTCTTCCTCCAAATTCATCAGAAGCTAGCGTGGCTATAGATTCTTGAAGCGTTAAACGCTTGTCAAGCTCGCTATCAGATGAACAAGAAACTATTAATATTAGTAAAAAACTTATACTGATTATTCTTTTCATAAATATTATCTCTTATATAAAAGTAACTCAATTCTACTTTGCATTCTATATAATTATAAGATTAAATAGGTAATCAAATTAAGCGTTCTAATAATTCTTATTAGTGACTATGTCTTAAAAAATTATTAATTAGGAGCAACTATGAAAATAGCAAATACAAAAAATATCTTACTTGCATTGATTACTTTATCTACAACCGCTTCATTTGCATATGGGCAAACTGAGTTAAATGTTCCAGATATTGAATATGACACTTTTACTCTTAGTAATGGATTAACAGTTGTGGTTCATGAAGATCGTAAAGTGCCTATGGTGGCTGTAAATGTTTGGTATCACGTAGGTTCAAAAAATGAAAAGGTTGGTAAAACCGGATTTGCTCATTTATTTGAACATTTAATGTTTAATGGAACTGAAAACTATAATGCTGAATATTTTGAACCTTTTGAGAAGATAGGCGCTACTGATCAAAATGGAACTACGAATAATGATAGAACTAACTATTTTCAAAATGTACCTACCAATGCACTAGATTTAGCTTTGTGGATGGAATCAGAAAGAATGGGACATATTCTCAATGTTATAGATCAAGAAAAGCTAGATGAGCAAAGAGGTGTTGTTCAAAATGAAAAAAGACAGGGTGAAAATCAACCATATGGTCAGGTTTTTAATGCAATCGGAAAAGCAGCCTTTCCTGAAGGTCACCCGTACTCATGGTCTGTAATAGGCTCAATGGCTGATCTTAACGCTGCAACTCTTGATGATGTTAAGGAATGGTTTGAAACATATTATGGGCCTACTAATGCGGTTATAGCTTTAGCTGGTGATATAGATCTAGAAACAGCAAAAATAAAAGTTCAAGAATATTTTGGTGATATTCAGCCTGGCCCTCCGCTAACAAAACCAAAAAAATGGATTGCTAAAAGAACAGAACAAACAAGAGAAGTTATGGAAGATAATGTTCCTCAAACTAGAATTTATAAGGTTTGGAATGTTCCAGAAGATGGAACAGCTGAAGCTCAGGCATTAGATTTAGCCTCTTCTACTTTAGCAGGAAGTAAAAATAGTCCTCTATATCAAGAACTTGTTTATAAGACAGGATTGGCGACTGGTGTTTCTGCTTTTTATTATGGTAGAGAAATAGCAGGTCTTTTTATAATCTCTGCAACCGTAGCACCTGAACAAGATGTGAAGGAGGTAGAGAGTGTTATTGATGCTACTTTAGAAAAATATCTCAAAACAGGCCCGAATAGTAAGCTATTAAAAAATACCAAAACATCAACGATTGCAGGATTAACTAATGGACTTCAAAGAATTGGTGGATTTGGTGGTAAATCTGATATTTTAGCAACATATCAGACGCTATATGGTGATGCAGGAGCTTTTAGAAAGATATTAGAAATGTATTTAGATACTTCTGCCAATGAAGTAAAGGCAGCTTCTAACAAATGGCTTAGCTCTGGTGATTATGTTTTAACAATAGTACCTGCAGCAAAGACATCTGTTGTTGAATCAACAATTGATAGATCTAAAGGTATTCCATATCCAACAGAAAAGTTATCTTATTCATTCCCGAAAATTCAAAGTGCTGTTCTTAATAATGGATCAAAACTAGTTTTAGCTGAACGTAATGATCTGCCTCTAGTGCAATTAGAGATAGTTTTTAATAATGGTTATGCAGTTGAGTCTGAAGATGAGCTGGGTCTTGTTAACTTTACAATGAGTATGGTTGATGAAGGAACTAAAAAGTACAACTCTTTAGAATTTGCTGAAATGCAAGAAAGTTTAGGATCAGGGATTGGATTTGGATCATCTATAGACACCACCTATGCATCAATGTCCTCGTTGAAAGTAAATCTAGAAAAGACATTGGATTTATTTAAGGAAGGATTGCTTAATCCTATTTTTCCGCAAGTAGAATTAGATAAAGTGAAAAAACGTTGGTTAGCTGGTATCGATCAAGAACTTAATAGTCCTGCATCTATGGCCAATAGAGAAATAAGAACATTAGTTTATGGATCAGGACACCCTTATGCAAAAGCATCCAGTTCTGGGACCAAAAATACTGTTGAAACATTTACAAGAGAAGATCTTCAAGCTATGTATGCAAAAATTACTAATCCAAATGATGCAACTTTTATTGTAACTGGTGATATTAGCTTAGCTGATGCTACAAATTTACTTAATAAAAAATTCTCAAATTGGAAATCTTCTAATAAATCAACAATAAAAGTTAATTTATTTGACGTAGAAGACCAGACTTCACCAAGAGTTTTCTTAATAGATAAACCAGGAGCGATTCAATCATATATCCTTGCAGCGCAATTATTGCCTCCAACCAATTCAAATGATGATATTTTGATTGACTACATGAATTATGCAATTGCAGGAAGTTTTACATCAAGATTAAATATGAATCTAAGAGAAGATAAGAGTTGGTCATATGGTGTCAGAACATCTACGGGCTACTCACAAGGGCAAAGACTAATGAGAATGACAGCTCCTGTTCAAACAGACAAGACTGCACCAGCTATCTTAGAAATACTGCGAGAATATGATGAGTATATAAATAGCTCACCAATAAATTCAGATGAATTGTCAAAAATTAAAAATGCTAGAACGCTTCGTTTGCCTGGTCAATACGAAACATTGAGTGCCCTGTTAGGTGGTATAGAAGATATCGTTAAATACAATAGAGACTATGATTATCTAGATACGATTGCTGATAAAAGAAACTCTATAAAACTTGAGGACGTTCAATCAGCCACATCAAAGTATCTTGATACTAATAAATGGACATGGGTAATTGTTGGTGATTTAAATGAAATTGAAGATCCAATTAGAGAATTAAATATTGGCCCTCTTGAAATAATTAAAAACTAATATAAATGTCATATCCACCAATTAGTGAAACTGCTCTTAATACAATTATAAAGAGTAACCAATATGATCCATATTATTCATACAAGAGTCCTATTGATCTTTATGATATCCACCAGTTCACCAATGGCCAACCTTTTGAAGCCTATGCTGATCTAAGAAAGAATAGTCCTATATATTTTCAAAATCCTCCTGACTGGGATATAGAACCTGGTGCTTGGATGTTGACTTCATATAAGGATATTATGGAAGTTTCATCAAATCCAAAGATATTCTCATCTCAAGCAGCTACAGGTAATTTAATTACATTAGGTAATCCTGAAACTAGACATCCAAAATTATGGCAGACTTCTATTGATCATATGTTGAATTTAGATGGGTCTTTTCATCTAGATTTAAGAAGAGAGCATATGCCTTTTTTCAAACCTGGATATGTAGATGATCTTCATAAAAAAGTTGAAATTAAAGTTAAAGACTTGCTAGATGCAATATCCAAAGTTGGTAAATCAAATCTTGTTAAAGATTTATCTCAACAAATTCCAATTTTTACCCTATCTGAAGTTCTAGGAATTCCAGAAGAGGATAGACATAAACTTGCAACATGGATGGAGTTTCTTGAATTAGCTCAATATTTAAGTGCCGAGAATTTAAAACAACAAACCGGCAATCAAGAAGATATGGAGGTTGATCCATCAATGATAGAGCTTTTTGAAAATATGGTGCAAGAAATGTTTGATTACGGTAAACATATACTCCAAGAAAAACGTAAAAATCCTCAGAATGATCTTCTATCAGCTATAGCTAATGCTGAATTAGATGGAGCTAAATTAAGTCAAGAATACCTGGACGGATCTTGGTTACTTATTATATTTGCTGGTAATGATACTACCAGGAATTCTATAAGTGGTGCCATAAAACTACTTACTGATTTTCCTGATCAGAAGAAAAAGTTGTTAGATAATTTAGATCTTCTGCCTAATTTTGCGCAAGAGACTATCCGTATGGTTTCTCCTGTTATTCATATGAGAAGAACAACAACTTGTGAGACTACTTTAGGTAATCAAAAATTAGGTAAAGGTGAAAAAGTTATTATGTGGTATGGAGCTGCAAATAGAGATCCTGCAGTTTTTCCAAATCCAAATAACTTTGATATTGAGCGTGAAAATGCTGTAAAACATTTAGCATTTGGTATGGGTAGACATACCTGTATTGGCAAACCTGTGGCTTTGATGCAGTTAAAAGAGGTTTATAAGCAAATCCTTACAAGATTCCCTGATATGCACATGGATGGTGACTGGAAAGTTGCCCCTAATAATTTTGTACATGCAATTCAAGAAATGCCAGTAAGTTTTACTCCAGAGAAATAATCTCACCAGGTTTTGGTATAAGAAAGAGATTTTCAAGATTAAGTCTTTCTAATTCTTTATTTAAACGGATAGGTGGATCCAGAACTGGCTCGTCAGTTAACATAAAAGTTCCCCAATGCATCCCAATAGCCTTATTTGTTTTCAGATCAATTGCTGCTTGAATAGATTCTTCTGGATTTAGATGACTGTCTTTCATAAGAGATCTAGGCTCATAAGCACCAATAGGTATGAAAGCAAAATCAGGAGAACCAAGTTCCTTGTGAATAGTTACAAAATCATAGGTATAACCTGTGTCACCTAAGTGCAATAATTTACTTGAATTGGTTTCAAACCACCACCCTCCCCAAAGAGTCTCATTTTTATCGAAAGGTGTTCTTGATGACCAATGATGGACCGGTACAAAAGTAATAAGAGATTCCTTTATAGTTATTGTGTCCCACCAATTCATTTCAACGACATTCTTGACACCAGAAGATTTTAGTAATTTTCCAAGATTCATTGGAACAAGAAATAACGTATCTTTATTTTTTTTGTATAGTTTTTTTAATGATGGCAAATCAAGATGATCATAATGAGCATGGCTTATTGTCACAACATCTATAGGTGGAAGCTTGTCAATATTAATTCCTGGTGGGATTAGGCGTTTTGGGCCCATAAAGGAGAACGGAGATGCCCTTTTTGAAAAAATAGGGTCAGTAAGTATATTAATGTTTTTGTTATGAATTAGAAAGCTTGCATGACCTATCCAAACTGCATATGAATTTTCAGGCAAACGCTTTGCATTATTAAATTCATCGCTTATTTCTATGGAAACTCTATCAGGTCTATCACCTTTAAATCTCCATGCTAAAAAATCTTTAAACGTAGTATCGTCATTATGAACATTATGGTTATTTTTGAAGAGTTCTTCTGAAATAGTATTATTAATAAATAAAAAAAGAATCAATATTGCTAAAGATTTGAATTCGAAATGTATTTTTTTAAATAGAATGAAGTTTTTGCTCAGGAATAGAATTTTTTATGTCAGTAATATTATTTTCACCATCAAAATATACGAGAGTTGGCTTATGTAAAGCAATCTCATTTAATTCTAGAGAGGTATAGGTGCAAATGATTAATACATCATTAAGTGATACTTTATGAGCAGCAGCACCATTCACAGATATAGTTTTTGAATTTTTTTCAGCTAGGATTAAATAAGTTGAAAATCTTTCACCATTGGTAACGTTATAAATATCTACTTTTTGATACTCATGCATACCTGAGGCTTCTAGAAAATTAGAGTCAACAGCACAAGAACCCTCATAATCTAACTCAACTTGAGTTACATTTACACGATGTAATTTAGCGCTTAAAAAAGTCTGTTTCATAATAAAAAAAGAATTATGAATTAATTGCTGCTTAAACTCAAATTTTGCTTAAATTTCATTAACTAAAATATTGTCAATTAATCTTATCTCACCAAGATATACAGCTATTGCAATAATGATAGTAGATGTTGAAGAATTTACTTCATTCAATGTAAAAGCATCAAGATAATCTAGATAATCAACATTAAAACCAAGCATGGTTAAGTTTTGTTTTGCTTCATTTACAAGTAAATCTACGTTATTTAAAGAGAAATTTGTTTTTATTTTATATAACTCTTTATAAATATTAGAAGCAAGGCTCAATTCCTCTGCGCTTAATAAATTATTACGAGATGACAATGCTAAACCGGCAATATTTCTTGAGGTTGGAACTCCTATGATAAGTAAATCTGAGAAATGCTCAAATGCATAATTTTTAATAAGAATAAATTGTTGGTAATCTTTCAATCCAAAAAAAGCAATTTTTGGGTTAATAATATTAAATAACCTATTTACTATGGTTAACACGCCATCAAAGTGACCTGGTCTAGATTTTCCACACAAGGTATTAGACTGGTCTGATGCTTTTATAGAATCTATGTCATGTAAAATTGATTCATCAGGTAAAAAAACTAGATCACAACCAGCTATTTCTAAAAGCTTAATGTCTGTATCAATTGATTTAGGGTAATTATTAAGATCATTAGCATCATTAAACTGTAGAGGGTTTATAAATATAGAGACAACAACAAAACAGGATCTTAATTTTGCCTCTTTAATTAAGTTTAAATGTCCTTCATGTAAATTTCCCATTGTTGGGACAAAAGCAATATCTCTATGCTTTAAAAAATTATAATCAGATGATGTAACTTGTATCAAACCTAAAAAAAAGTATGTTCCTTTGCAGGAAAGGTTCCAGATTTAACGGATGTGTTATATAACTCAATTGCTTCTTGAATAGAGTTGGCATCACTCATAAAATCTTTAACAAATTTTGGAGGTTTTTCTAGACATGAGATGCCAAGCAAATCATGTATAACCATAATTTGACCGTCAGTTTTTGAACCAGCACCGATACCTATTACTGGTATTTGTAATTCATTAGTGATTGTTTCAGCTAATTGATCAGGAACACATTCAAGAAGAAGCATTGCAGCACCGGCATTTTCTAGCGCTTTAGCCTCAGCTATCATTAAGTCATGTTTTTCAGTGTCTCTACCTTGAACAAAATAACCACCTATTCTATTTATTGCTTGAGGGGTTAAACCTATATGAGCACAAACAGGAATACCTCGCTCAGCCAAAGTATTGGCCATATTACATATCCATTCTCCACCTTCTATCTTTATTGAATGAGCTCCACTTTGCATCAATCTTGTAGCATTTTCAAAACCAAGATCATCAGTTGCATAACTCATGAATGGCATATCAGCCATAATGTGTGAACTTTTATTACCCTTAACTACACATTCGAGGTGATAAATTAATTGATCCATAGTTACAGGCAGAGTACTGTCATGACCTTGGATAACCATTCCTAAACTATCACCAACTAAAATAACATCAACACCTGCTTTGCTAATAATTGATGCCATTGTTGATTCATATGCTGTTAAACATGTAAATTTTTTAGATTTATCTTTTAACTTGCTTAGAGAAGCTATAGTAGTTAGAGGTGAGTTATTTTGAGATGACATACTTAGTTAATTAATGGTTGAATATTTTGTAATATTTTTTTTGCAATCTTAATTTTTGAAGTTTTAGCTAGCAATTGTTCAGTATCATTAGTAATCAAGTAGACTTCATTATCATCTGAATCAAAACCAATTTCAGAGTTTGAAACGTCATTACAAATAATCATGTCTAGTTTCTTACTTTTTAATTTTAATTTGGCATTTTCAATAATATTATCAGTTTCAGCACTAAAACCAATAACAATTTTATCAGTCATATTGTCTGCTGCATATTTTAAAATATCTGGATTTTTCGTAAGCAATATCGATATTTCTGTATCATCTGTTTTTTTAATTTTAGAGTTTTTATAATCAACAGGCTTAAAATCAGCAACCGCTGCACAACCAATAAAAATATCTATGTCATCATCATTTATAAGTGTTTTTATAATTTTTAACATTTCGTCTGCTGTTTTAACTTTGTATAGGTTTACTCCATCAAATTTTTTGATACTAACAGGGCCGCTAACCAATTGAACATTTGCACCTGCAAGATATGCAGCTTCTGCTAACGCATAGCCCATTTTTCCTGAACTGTTGTTACTTAAATATCTAACAGGATCAATTGCTTCTTGTGTCGGTCCAGCTGTAATAAGTATTTTTTTTCCTTGTAAAAAAGAAGATGAAAATGATTTCGCAATCGTCAAGGCAATGTCATCAGGTTGAGACATTCTCCCATCCCCGATATCACCACATGCTTGCTCTCCACTATCTGGACCAATAAAGTTAATATTTTTTAAAGAAAGTGTTTTAACATTTTTCTGTGTAACTTTATCATTCCACATCTTAACGTTCATTGCTGGAGCTATAAATAAGTCAGCATCTGAGGCCAATATTACAGCACTCATCAAGTCATTAGCTCGACCTTGAGCTAGTCTAGAAATTGATTCAGCGGTACATGGAGCTATCAAAATAACATCAGCCCATTTAGCTAATTCAATATGTCCCATCCCAAGCTCTGCTTCTTCATCTAGAAGTGAATAATGTATTTGATTGCCTGAAACTGCTTGCAAACTTAAAGGTGCAACAAACTCTTTTGCTGATTGAGTCATAATAATTCGAACATCAGCACCATTTTTCTTAAATATTCTTGTTAGTTCAGGAGTTTTATATGCAGCAATTCCCCCTGTAATACATAAGAGAATTTTTTTATTTGACAGTCTGATCATATTTTAAATTCAATTTTTTTAAAGAAGTAATAATATCGCTTTATAAAGTCTTATCAACTTTTTGTAATAGCTTTTTTGGGATCATAAAAGGGTTTTTCAATAATAATTGCTGATGAAGTATAGGAGCCTTGATCTATAAAAACCTCATTTCCTATTTTTGCATGGTCAACTGCTATTAAACCAAGTGCAATATTTTGTTTTAATCTAGGTGAATATACTGCTGATGTAATTTTGCCGATATTTAAGCCATCAATTTTTATATCCCAAAAACGTGTGTTTGGACCTTCCAGAGGATCGCTATTAATAACTAAGCCTACTTGCTTTCTATCAATACCAGTTTCTATAATTTTTTTTAATGCAGTTTTACCAATAAAGTTAAAATCATTATTTATATCTATATATTTATCTAAACCAAGCTCAAAAGGGTTTGTATTAATATCCATATCAGCATGGTAAGAAAGCATAGCCCCTTCAATTCTTCGAATAGTTGAAGTATGGCCTGGTTTTAATCCAAATTCTTTTCCAGTTGACATAAGTAGTTCATATAAATCATCACCTTGATTTGAATCAAGAAGAAATATTTCATAACCCAGCTCACTTGACCAACCAGTTCTTGAAATTATTAAGTTTATGTCTCCAAGATTAAATGGTTTAAACCAGAAATATTTCAAGTCGTTTATGCTGTCACCAAAGAGTCTAATCATAATATCTCTTGATTTTGGTCCTTGAAGCTGCAATGGAGATACATCAGGTTCTGTAATTTCAACATCATAATTTGAATTTGCAGCAAGCCCTTGTGCCCAAAAAAGAATATCACTATCGGCCAATGAAAACCAATAACAATCATCTGCTATTTTCAGTAGAACAGGATCATTTAAAATGCCGCCATTTTGATTTACTAAAATTATATATTTACACTGACCGACCTTCATTTCAGATAAATCGCGTGGTGACATCATTTGGACAAATTTAGATGCATCAGGACCTTTTATTTGGACTTGTCTCTCAACAGCAACATCACACAAAATTGCGTGATTTATTAAATTCCAAAAATTTTCTTCGGGATTCCCAAAATCACGTGGTATATACATATGATTATAAGTTGAGAAGCCTTGAGCTCCCCATCTAACGGTAGCATCAAAAAATGGACTTTTTCGTATCTGGGTACCAAAACCAAAATCATATAATGTATTAATAGAATTATTCATTTTATAGGTATCATTTTAAATGATATTAATTTTAGCCTAATACGATTATTTCAGCGATTAAATTATTATTCCAATAAATCTACTTATGACCCAATAAAAACCCATTGAGCCAAGTATATAAGATGCTCCGATTGAAGCTTTTTTATAAAATTGATACTTATTAGCAAACCATAAAATACTTCCAAATAGAGGTATTAAAGCCAGCTGACCTGCTTCTATGCCAATATTAAAAAATAGCAATGATAAAAAGACTTGGTCATTACTGATGCCAATATCACCTAAAGCGCTCGCAAAGCCTAAGCCATGTAATAAACCAAATCCAAATGCCATTAACCATGGTGTATTTGAGTATTTATTAGAATTGCTAACTTCAGTTGCAAGATAAACTATAGTAAGAGCAATCAAGACTTCTACAGTTGCTTGAGGTAATGATAATAAATTAAAAAAAGAAAGGCCTAGGGTAATGCTATGAGCAACAGTAAATGCTGTAATTGTTTTAACAATATTTAAAACACCTGTAACAAGAAATAATAATCCAAATATGAATAGAATATGATCTATACCACTTAAAAGATGGTCTATACCCAGTTTAAAATATGTTGTTGGAAATGCTTGTTTTTCAAATGGTATTTCAAGCTTTGAATTTCTTAAATTCATAATACCTTCAAACGTTGAGTTATTTTTAAAATTAATTGTTACAAGAGCATCAGTTAAAACACTTAAATTTTTTACTTCTATAATTTGGCCTTTTATAGACGAATTACAATTTAATGTAATTTTTTCAACTAAATATTTACCTTGTGGATATGGTGATAAAGTATTTAATTGACAGGAGTCTGAAAATATTAATTCTGCTCTCTTACCAATATTCTTTATTGGATATAACCAGGTAGCTTTGTATGTGAAATTAGTTGAATCTGTTTCCTCTATAACTAAATGCGCAGGATTGAATTCATGTGCGCTTATATTAATAATAAATAGAAATAAAAGAGAAGATAAGATCTTAATCATTAGTATTCAAGATTCTTATTTACAAAAATTTTATATTCTAATTTGACTGAATTTATATAATCTTTAATTGCGCTATCTCTTTTCTCAGCTAATAAATCTATTTCAACTTGATTCAATATTTCTGTAATTAATGGATAATATCCAGGGATAGTGTTGTTGACTTTAATAATATGATGACCAAATGAGGATTTTAATGGTCCCATCCATTCATTAGTTTTTATGTCCTCTTTAAAATTTTGACTAAAGAGTTTTCCAAAATTTCTACTTATTTCATCCTCATTTTTATTTATAAAATTTTTACCAAGAAAAAATGGATCAGACTCAATGGATATAGAGCCATTTAAGATCTCTTCAAAACCATTAGTAGATCTTATTAATGAACTATTTTCTGCTGAAAAGAAGTGATGTGTAAAGGTATATGCAGATTTAATATAATACCTATCTTTATTATTTTCATAATATTCTATGAGATCATCATTTGATGGTTTATCAGTTGAAGTTTCTTGTTTTAAAAATGAAATTTTTTGAGCCAATCTTCGTTTAATGATTCTATCTTCTTGATCTAGTCCCAATAAAAGAGCCTCTCTGTAAAGGATTTCTTCTTCTATTAAATTATTAATAATTCTTGTTATTTCGTCTTCAGTTGGTTTTCTGCCAACTTGTGATTCCCATGCGCTTACCAAACTAAGAACTTCTTGGTCAGATATATAAATTTCTTTTGGATTATCAGATGAATTTAACCCTATATCAATTAGATATATGGATAAACCTATTATAAAAAATAAAAAAAGTTTAGTTTTCAATTGTTGAGTTTACTTAAATTTTATTCGTCACCAATAGCAACAGTTCCGCCTAATGGAATAATTGTAAATTCATTAATAGCAGGTATATACCATATAGGTGAAGACCAAGCTCGTTCTTGAATAGTTTGATGTAAATCTTCTCTTGGTGTGTTGCCACTTTTGACAGCATCCCATGTAGACCATCTACAAGTTGGATTTTCAAGAACTCTTACATAATAAAATGATTTAACAGTTGGATCGAATTCAGGATCAACCCATACGGATTTCAATTCAGTCGCACCTACATTTTGAGAGATTGAACAATCATTAATATTAACTCTTGCTCCATTGTCAGGACATTTGTTAGTTAGAGGATCAACAGACATTCCATCAGAACAAACAACATCAAAAACTTTTTCATACGGAGTCCCGCTCTGCATATCAATCCAACCTTTTATTATTTGAATACGCTGCAAAGGTGCTCCATTTTTATCTCCTTGAGCCCAAACAAGAAAATCTGGAGCTATTTCACCTTTATTCAAAATATCTGAACCCATTGTCACACCTTTTTTGTATGCTTGGCTCACTAAAGTATCTGAATCTAGGTCAATTGTTTTTAGGTCATAACCAGCAAAAAAGCGGACTGCAATGCGTGTTCCTGTTGTAGCAAAAGTTTCTTTTCGTTTAAATGCATTAAATATTGATTCTCTAGTATTCTCTTCAGCCCATGCTACCGCTAATCCTGATGCGCCCCATTGAGTAAAACCAGTATT
>Ga0209631_10001393_pt1 | contig 31022 bp, 46 predicted proteins | sample COG_08_FD_184752 | JGI IMG/M metagenome (GOLD analysis project Ga0209631, IMG submission 184752) | Pelagic Microbial community sample from North Sea - COGITO 998_met_08 (SPAdes) (version 2) | ecosystem: Environmental > Aquatic > Marine > Neritic zone/Coastal water | place: Helgoland, sampling... | reverse complement strand
GAGCTTTAGGAAACAAGCAACATTAATGGCCGACATTGACCGCCAGTCAAACCTTGGCCGTATGTATCACGGCGCGCTTAAAGTTATGAACAGCCCACTAGTTAAGCCAATTATGTTATTTAGTAAGTCAGTCACAAACCTAGCCATTGAGGGCGCGGCGCGTGTGCCTATCTTGAACTTTATGTCGCCACGTTTTTATAGCGAGTGGGAAAAGGGCGGCAGGCACCGCGACTTAGCCATTAGCCGTATTGTTGTCGGCGGCACTATGGGGCTTGGCTCTTACTATCTAGCTTACAATGGCAGGCTCACTGGCGCTGGCCCGGCAGATACAGAGGACAGAAACAACCTAAAGCGCATAGGTTGGCAAGACTTTAGCTTGCGCCTAAATAATGACGAAATGTCGGATGAGAATATTGATCGTGTAAATAAAATCCTCGGCGCTGGTACAATTCAGCGCGGCACCGGCAACCTAGAGGGCAGCACGTTTATGTCATTAAAGAGGCTTGAGCCGGTGACAATACCATTGTTGCTTGGTGCAGCTTATGCTGATGCTGTTAAGTATCGTGCCTATGATCCAGATGACACGCAGCTTAGTATTATGTTTGACGCAATGTCTGCGTCACTATCTGAGTATTCTACTAATATGCCAGCGATGCAGTCGGTAAACGAGCTAATGCGCATTGCCAACCAGCGCCAGACAGACAGCGGCGACCGGCTCGTTGCTATGCTTGATGCTTATGTGCGTCAGGTGGGTAACGTGGCTATTGCGGGAACACCTGTCGTTGGTTTAGCTAACAGCGCAATTGTCGGCAAGATTGAGCGCATACTAGACCCGGCTGCAAGTAACACAGCAGTAAATCAGGCGCAGGTAGAGTGGGCAGACGATGTGTTGGGTATTGACGCAACGCAGCTTGGTGTTCGCGGTTTCTTTGAGGCTTATAATAAAATGATGAGCCGTGTTCCAACAAAGGCAAACAAACTGCCACCAAAGCTAGATGAGCGCGGAAAGCCTATTGAGTATAGCGCAGATTATTCTTGGAGGCCTATGGCTACGCAAAAGGGAAAGCGTGACGAGGTATCTGAGATTTTAGCAGCAATCAATCACGGCATTGCATATCCAAACTTTAAAATCAATGGCGTTAGCCTGACGGCAGAGCAGCAAAATATGTATCTAAAGCTGCAACAAGACCCAGACCCTGACACCGGGATGACAATGGATGAGGCTATTGTTGACGTTATAAACCAGCGTCTCAATGACGCTGACCTGCTTGGGATTGCCCCGGCGATAGGGTCACTGCAAAATGATGTTAACACTGTGGTATCTGACTACCGTTCTAGAGCGCGAGAGGTTATGTTTGGCAAAACAATCAAAGACAGAGACACCGGGCTTGTTGATTACACACTAGAGACAGAAGATGGCGCGCCTATTCTTTACCCCGGCACTGCGGCAGACATTGCCAAAAACCAACAAAAGGTCAACCTATACGGCAGGTAATAAATGAGTTATAATCACGGCAATCATATGAGGCACAAAAATGGCTGACTATAACATCAATGCAATTACACGCAGGGTCGTGTTTACCGGCTCCGCTGGCACCGGGCCTTATGCATTCTCGTTTGAGATCTTGGCTAACACCGACATCGTTGCCTATTTCAATGCAACCAAGCTGACGCTGACGACAGACTTTACTGTGACAATCAACGCCAACGGCACCGGCTCAGTGACGCTAGTGGTTAATGTGGGCGGCAATATTCCGCAGACGCCGGTCGCCGCAGATCAAGTCGTTATTGTTGGGTCGAGAGATATTGAGCGCACCACAGACTTTGTGACAGCCGGTGACTTGTTAGCATCTAGCCTCAATGAGCAGCTAGACGCGCTGACAATTTTTGACCAACAGGTAGCTGAAGAAAACAAACGCGGCCTACGCGCCCCGGCATTTGACCCGGCGCTAGTTGAGGATGGCGGCGTTGTTGATATGACATTGCCATCCAAAGCTGACCGGGCTGGTAAGTTCTTGGCGTTTGATATTAACGGCAACCCATCCGCATCAAGTGATGTTGGGGCTTGGAAGGGAAACTGGGCTGCTGGTACTGCTTATGTTATTGGTGATCAGGTCGTTGATACTAGCAATTCCAATATTTACCGCGTTAATTTTGCACACACATCATCTGGCGCTGTGCCACTTACCACCAACGCAAATAGTGCTTACTATGATTTGGTCTTGGATCTTTCGACAGTTTCAACCGCTGAAACAAACGCATCTAACAGCGCAACGGCTGCGGCTGGCAGTGCCACGGCTGCGGCAGCTAGTGCAACAGCGGCAGCATTTTCTGACGATTGGGCAGTCAAAACAGATGGTGTTGTTAATGATGGTGTAACAACAGATTACTCATCAAAAGCCTATGCTATTGGTGGTACTGGTGTAACTGATGGTGCTGGTCTAGGCCCAGCAAAAGACTGGGCAATTGAGACTACTGGTCAGGTAGATGGTACAGAGTATTCTGCTAAAGAGTACGCTATTGGCACACAGACCAGAGGAACTGTGGGTTCTGCAAAAGATTGGGCAACTTATACTGGCGGTACAGTAGACGGTTCTGCGTACTCTGCTAAGTATTGGGCAGAACAAGCGGCTGCTAGTGCTGATAACGTAGATGATTTGTACCTTGGCCCTAAAAGCGCAGACCCAACAGTGGATAATGATGGTGATGCTTTGACTGTTGGCGATTTATATTTTAACACAGGTGACAATGTTTTGAAGGTTTACGATGGCACTGCTTGGAATAATGCAGCGGCAGACACTACAAGCTTTGCTACTAACGGCTTTAGCATTGCGATGGCGATTGCCTTATAGGAGTTAATGATGGCACAGAATTTTAGACGATATATGCTTCAAGGGGTCGGAACTGTAGCTGCTGACATTCCTGATGGCGGCAACTTTGATAGTTACGATACGCTAGTAGGTATTCACCTAACTAATATATTAACAAATGCAATAACAGTTGACGTTTATATTCAGCATACAATCAACGGCACTCCTACTAACCATTATCTTATTCGTGGCGCACCCATTAGTGCTGGCGGGGCTTTGCAGTTACTTGATGGCGGTGCAAAAATTGTTGTTCAAACTGGCGATAGATTGTGGGTTAAGTCGGACACTGCAAGCTCTCTTGATGTTTGGGTATCCGCTGTTGATGATATTAGTTCATAGGAGCAATTGATGGCTTACATAGGCAATCAACAGACACAAGGCTTTAGCAGCATCCCTGCCAAACAAGACTTGACTGGTGCTACTGGCACTAGCCTGACACTGACACACGCAGTTGCGAGTGCAGAAGGCATTGACCTGTTTATTAATAACGTGCGTCAGGAAAGTGGCGAAGCGTATTCTATTGGTGGCGATGGCGTCACAGTAACGCTTACTGGCTCTGTTGTAGCGACTGATGATATTTATGTAGTCTATAATTCACTGGCTCTGCAAACCACAGTACCGCCTGATGCGTCTGTTAGCACAGCCAAGATTATTGATGGGTCAGTTACTGCTGCTAAGTTAGCTACCAGCCTTGATATGCAAAACATTACGCTGAAGGGCGGCACAACTGACGCAATCAGTATTGATAGCAGTGGATATGTTACGTTTCCTGTTAATACAGTAAGTTTCCTTGCAACTGCCTTGGCAAATAACACAAGCAACGGAAATTTGATTTTTCTAAATCTGCAACACAATTTAGGAAATTGTTATTCTACAAGCACTGGAGAATTTACTGCGCCAATAAAAGGGATTTATCATTTTGCCGCCAACGCATTAAGAAATACTGGCGATGCTAATCTATCTTTTAAAGTAGATAATGCGCTTACATATTTAACTGGTAACTCTTCTCAAGACCAAGCCGCACAGTATTTGACAGCCACATCTTTTGCCCACGCAAGTATATCAATAAATTTGCAGTTAAATGCTGGTCAGAAAGTAACAGCATTTGTTGGAAGTGCCGCAACAGTTTATTCAAATTATAATTATTTTACAGGTCATTTGATAGGGCCAGTTTCTTAAAGAGGGAGTAGAGATATGGCTTTATCGAAAATACAATCAGAGTCTGTCAACCTAGCTGATGACTTTGCGTTCACTGGAACCGTTAGTGGTGCGGGTGCAATGGAACACATAAGCACCACTGATGTTACAACCCCTGCACTGTCTGTTGTGTTTGATAATCTCAGCACTGCCTACGATACTTTTGTTTTTCAGTATGAATTTCACCCAAGTAATGATAGCGCACAGTTTGGTATTCAATTCTTAGATTCTAGTGGTGCAGCAATAGATGATGCTGATGCGTACGGTTACTACAATGATTTTGATGGCTCACCATTCGGCAGTGATTCGACAAATTTTATTTATATTAGTGCGGCTACTGTTGGGAATGATACTCACGAAGGTTTAAGGGGCCAGTTAACACTTCTAGGAAGAAATTATGCTGTTGCAACAAACGCTGTCCCGCCGTGTGTCATAGGAAGTGGAATCGGGCATTATATATCAAATGTATATTCTGGCGGTACTATAAATGGCGGTTTAAATAGTCAGCAGATTCAAACAATCCGTGGAATTAGGTTTTTTACCACCACGTTTTATATTGAGCGAGGAAAAGTTCATTTATATGGGATAAGAAGCACATGAAAAAATATGTAAATGGTGAACTTCTCGACATGACCGCTGATGAAATTACGGCTCGTGAAGCAGAAGTAAAGGCGTGGACTGATGGTCAAGCTGACCGTGATATGGCGGCTCTGAGAATGGAACGTAACAAACGATTGGCTGACACAGACTTTCTAGCAATGTCCGACCAAACTCTATCATCTGAAATGACAACATACCGTCAAGCACTGCGAGACATAACAACAAGTGCTACATCACTTAATGATGTATCTTGGCCGGAGAAACCATAATGCCCTATATCGGAAAAAGTCCAGTTTCAGGTGGTTTCCACAAATTAGGAAATCTTACTGCCTCTGCTACGGACACCTACGCTTTGACGCTAGGTGGTGCAGCATACTTCCCCGAAACCGCTAATCAGCTTCTTGTTAGTTTGAATGGTTTGATTCAAGCCCCGCAAGATTCGTTCACCGTATCCGGCAGCAACCTAGTATTTGACAGCGCACTAACAAACAGCGACAGCATTGACTTTGTTGTTGCGCTTGGTGATGTGCTGGGTGTAGGCAGCGTTACTGATGGTGCTATTACGACAGCTAAGATTGCTAATGGTGCAGTGACTATGGATAAGCTGGCTACGTCAGGTACGCTGCCAGCATTAGATGGCTCTGCGCTGACTGGCCTCAGTGGTAGTAACATCAAAGAACAGCTTGCTATGCTTTGTGATGGTAACAACTACACAGTATCAAGCGGTACTTACACAGCGGCAAACGTAACAGCATTACAAAACTTTACTACAAGCTACGCTGACCTCACTGGCTCTAGCATTTCGTACACACCACCAACAGGCACTACAATGGTAAGTTACAAATTTGTGTTTGCTTACGTTTTTCAAGACAGTTATGGGCTAAGTCATTTTAAGTTTTTTGTAGATTCTGATGAAGTTACAAAAGCACGCGTTACTCTAGGCGCAAACGCAAATGCACAATGGCTGCAAACTTTAGAATATTTTATGCCTGTTGGGGGTTCTGCTGATACCACAACAGGGCGGCAAGCTACTTGGACATCAGCCAAAACATTAAAAATACAAGCTCGTGAATACGCCGGAACCAATCAAGCACAGGCACACTCAACCCATCATTGGGATAGCATTGCAAGCGCACAATTTCATATGCCTAAACTAATTATTACGGCTTTAGGATAGGAGACAGATATGGCACTTATAAGATTAAACAATCAGTCTCTTCCTAGTGGTAGTGTGTTGCAAGTTGTGCAATTCTTTGACCAAGGTATCATTGGATCATCAAAATCATCTTTGGTTAGTTTAACAAATGCTGATGGATACTCAGATGTTATGTCAAAAGCTATAATCACAGAAGCTGCAAATAGTAAAATATTAGTTCAGATAAAAACAAATGGGTATGATTCTACTAACAGCACGATAAGGGGGGCTACCAAGATTTTCAGAAATTCTACTGAAATTGACGGTGACCCATACGCTTTTTATGGTGACCCATCCACAATGTTCTTGTTTAACTCTACAATATTAGATGCACCAGCCGCTGCTGCTGGAACCACAATCACTTACAAACTTCAAGCATTTCAAGTTGCTTCGAGTGGTACTATGTACGTTGGATATGGTGACACCGGTGGCGGGTGTTCTTCTCTAATTACATTAACAGAAATATCTATTTAATGAAACCAACAGCCGCATCAGTCCAAGCTCAGGTTGACACTCACGAAGCAGTGTGTGCTGAACGCTGGCGTGAAACCATCCTGCGTATCAAGCGCATCGAACACATTATGATTGGTTCTGCTGGCACTACAATCGTACTGCTGTTGAGCGTTGTGATGCGAGGCAATGTTTAAAGCAATAGTATTAGCTTGCGCGATAGCAACCCCCACCGATTGTATCGAGTTCCACGACACTCGTGGCCCATACGATACCCGCGCAGCGTGTGAACGCCGGGCTATGGAAATGGGTCGTGACGTTGGCGAAATGACCCACGGCTTGATGCCTAAAAAATGGCGATGCCAATCTTTGAAAAAAGGAATGCTGTCATAATGGAACCGATTAGCACGGCGCTGATGGCGGTATCTGCTGCGTCAAATGCGATAGCATTCATCAAGGCACGAGTGAACGATGTGCAATCAGTGGCTGATTTGTCGGAGCAAATCGGCACGTTGTTCTCGGCGCAGAAAAAACTAAACGAGGAACGCAACAAGCAGGCCGGGGTAAGTGATGTTAGCTTTAAGGGCAGCATTGACGCGGTGCTTGAGGCGAAACGTCTCAACGAAGAGATGCAGCAAATAGCAACAATGATTAATATGCGTTGGCCCAAGCCAGCCGACCAACCATCAACGTGGCAGGAAATCATCAACCATCATAACAAGGCGTTGCGCGAACAGCGAGAGGCTAGACTAGCTGCTGCCAAGCAGGCAGCTATAGCGCACGATGAAGCAATCGAAAACATGAAGATCGGCCTAGCTGTTTTCGCGCTGGTGGTTGTTGTGGTAGGATTGTTCATAGCAGTTATGGTATCAACAGCCGGGGCTATCGGCCTTACATGAGTACCACGATTGGACTAGCCGGTGAGCATTTTGCTGCCGGGGTAATATTGGGCATGACTGGGTGGGCGTATGCACAAGCAGCACAGGATAAAATAGATGGCGTGGCTATTTCAAAGACTGATAACACGGTGCTTAGGGTACAAGTTAAGACTGCTAGCCTTATACTTGCTAAAGGCAAGCGAACTCCGACTTATCATTTTCAGCTTGGGTCTGGCTGTTCGCAGAAACATTTACCGCGTAACACAAAGGAGTGGGCAGATTATGACATACTGGTGCTGTGTGGCAAGGAACATAGAAGCTGCTTATTCTTCCACGTCAGTCAGATACAGCAGTACAGTAAGCGGGTGCAGGGCGGTGCGTTTACTCGCGATGCTGAAGAAGAAAGCTGGCTCAAAGCTGTCGCACTGGCTAAAGAAATGAGGCTGTAATGGATATTGAAAAGCTACGCGAAGAGCTAATCGCTGATGAGGGTATGCGGCTAGACGTGTATCGCTGTACAAAAAATCACCTCACTATAGGGGTGGGGCATCGCATTATTGAGGGCGACGCAGAACACGGCAAGCCAGAAGGTTACACGATTACTGAGCGCCGCATGAAGCAGCTATTTGATTTGGATATAGCTATTGTGCGCGAGGATTGTCACCGGCTCTATGAGGATTTTGCTGACCTGCCCGAAGAAGCGCAGCGCATCATTGCCAACATGATGTTTAATATGGGTCTGCCGACTATGAAAAAATTTAAGGGCAAGAAGCGTTGTGTCGATGCGCGTGATTGGGCTGGGGCTGCATTAGAGATGCTCGACAGTAAATGGGCGCGTCAACTCCCCAATCGCTCAGAGAGACTGGTCAAACGCATGAGGGCGCTGGCAGATGAGTAAAAGCCCTTGCGTTGGTGTATGCGTTCTGGATGAGGATCGCGTCAGGTGCATTGGCTGCGGCAGAACCATTGATGAGATAATCAGTCGCGGGAAAAAAGCAGATGGGTGAGGAAAATAAAAAGCCGGTTGAAGCCAAGGTTGGCGAAAATAGTTTTGAGCTTGTGCTGAGAATTTTAGGCAACGAATTTGTGGCTATCAAAATAGGCTCAACAAATTTTAGCGGCAAACTGATTGCCGGTGGTGTCTTGCTTTTGTTTTTTACATTTATGCTGATGGAAGTTTTTGGGTTATCCAGAATGTTAGGAGTTGAATAATGTTAGGTGTAATTGGGAAGATCCTCGGATCAGATAGTGTCATCAGTCAGGGCATAAAGCTCATTGATGACATTCATACGAGCGATGAAGAGGCCATTGCAGCCCGCAGCAAAGCCCGCATAGACCTCATGACTGCTTATGCTCCATTCAAAATTGCCCAACGGTTTTTGGCGTTGATGTTTGGGGCTACGTTCTTGGGCAGTTATGTGCTGGTGCTTGTTATGACGATCACTGGCCGGGGTGACCCGGACGCAGTAACAAAAGTGATGGAACAGTTCACAATAAATTATGCGATGCTTGTGATCCTTGGCTTTTATTTTGGGGCTGGTACGATTGAAAGCATCCAGCAGCGCACCAAAAAATAAAGGGGCTTTCGCCCCCTTATCTATTCCACCACCCTGATCGTTCTGATCTTGCCGGGCGTGTGCGTTAAGATGCCATCCTCTATCAGCTTGTCTAGCTGAAACCTGACGGCAGTTCTAGATCTGCCTATTGCGTAGGCTATTTCGTCCACTGTCGGGCCAAAGCCATTGTAATGGTGGTAAGCGGCCACCGCGTTGACAACCGGCTTCCACGAGCTTTCTTGGCGCTTTGGCGGCATCAGTCAATCTCCTTTAGCGTTAAAGTTTTCTGGCGCATGACAGTCTCAGGCTTGGCAGGCACGACTTTCTCAGGCTGCGCCCGCATCTTGCGTGTCGGCCACTTGACCTGCACCCGGCGATTGCCGACCGACGCAAAGGCTGTGTCGTGACTGCCCATCGTGTCCATTAGGGCAGCAGTGGCAATGTCGATCTCTCGCTCTGCCATTGACTTGTTAGCCTTTGCCGCCATCAGGTGGTCAACCCACAGTGCATCGTCACCCTCAAGCTCTAGCGGCGGTGCGTCTGCATCGACCCTGCCATACGCAGCCACCCCATCAGCCGGTGACACGACTGGGTATTTGTCAATATTTTTTCGGCGGTTTTCAAAATCAATAACCGCCTCGCGGATGCGCTTTTGTGTTACCTCATCAGCCTGATAAACAAACAGGCGCAGCGTTGTGCTTTGATACAACACGGCAATGCAACCCCACTTGTATCCAGTACACATCATCTGACCTTGCAATTGGTATCTGCCGCGATGTGTCGCCGGGATCTCTTCTGGCCGGGCTGACGTTAGCTTGGCTTCAATCAGGCCAACGCCCTCAATGTCAATTGCCCCGCCTTGAGGCACATAAATCCCCTTATCCCAGTTGGCAATCACTGAGCCTTTGCCAACGCCAGTGCCATCGAGACTAGCTGCCAGTGGCAAATGATCGTGCTGATATGGAATGGTGATATCAGTCTCGACATTGGTCAAGCCCAGCCGCTCGGCAGCCTTTTGCAAAATGAATGGCTCAAAATAATCGCCCAGTTCCATTGGCTCGTTCTGAGGTATGCGCGTTGGCGGGTTGCCCTCATCAATGCTAATGAACTGCTCAAGCAATTCATTCTGAGTTTCCCACGGCGATGCGTTAAGCAATGCAGGCAACCGGCTGACGCTTAACTGATTATCCGGTGTAAGTTTCCCGACCATTATACTGTCTCCCATTTGTTGTGTTTTGCTAAATTGTCTCTGGCAAGGATCACTCGCAAGTTCCACGGCACATGAAGGCCGCAAATGCTTTTGCCTTTTAGTGGAACAAAATGATCAACATGATGCGCCACGCCGGTCATTCGGTTTAGGCAATCGCGCTCTTTGTATTTAATAATAATAGAGCTTTGATCGACCCATTCCGGCGTGGCCTTTCTGAGCCGCTCATCACGCTCTGGGCGTTTCATAGCATTATAAATGCTGATCCTTTCCCTGTTGTTGTCTTTCCATCTTTTCGATGATGCTCTGCATTTTTGCAAATTGTTTTCATAGTATTCTTTGCGTCTTTGCAAAACATAATCTTGATTTTGTTCTTTCCATTTATTGGCTCGCTCTGTGCAAGCCTGCCAGTTTTCCCAATAGTATTTTTTTGAGTATGCTTTGACCGCATCAGGGTTGTTATTTCTCCAATTGGCGGCACGTTGTAAAACCAACTCGCGGTTATTTTTTCTGTATTCGGCCTCATATGCAAGGCGCTTGTCTCTATGCTTTACCCGCATTCTTTTGGTCTTTGCTTTGCCGCATTCCAGACATTGCCCATCAATTGTGTGCCGCTCAACAACATGACCGTGCAAGCAAGGCTTGCCGGTAAAGTACCGCACCAGCCCCTGCGCTATTGCGTCTTTGCGCCTGATTACCTCCATCAGTTTGCACCCCCAAAGCGAGCCATCAAATACCAGAAGTTCCAGTCTGTGATGGCGTTAGTAAAAAACGTAATTACAAATGCTGTCACAAACAGCATACCGATTGTGTCTTTAAGCATTATTTTACCCCTATCAAGTTACGCACACTGGACGCATACCACTGGCCGCCCATTGTGCTTGTGATGCCAGCTTCATTGAGCTTGGCGGCGATGGTGCGGAGAGAGGCACCAGCCTCACGCAGCACCGAGACGATAGGCATAGCCTGCTTGGCGGCGACATTGGTACGCGCCACACGCTTGGCTGCTGATGCCCGGCCAGCAGCGGCAGGGTCAGGCGAGCCGAGCTTGACACCACGAGCCTTGGCAGCGGCCAGTGCAGCCTTGGTGCGCTCAGAGATCTTGCGGCCTTCCCATTCGGCAAACACAGCAGCCATCTGCAAGAAGGTGCGATCTGCTTCTGGCATGTCAGCACAGAGGATCGGCACGTTAGCCTCAAGCAAGCCAGTAATAAAATGCACGTTACGCGCCAGACGGTCGAGCTTGGCAATCAACAGCGTTGCGCCAGTGCGCTTGGCCTCGGCAAGAGCAGCGGCCAGTTCCGGGCGTTGGCTTTTCTTGCCGCTCTCAACCTCGGTGAACTCAGCGGCGATGTTGTACCCGGCAACGGCTGCGCGTTGCGCCTCAAGGCCAAGACCTGACTGGCCTTGGCGCTGAGTTGATACACGATAATAAGCGATGTATGTGGTCATTATGCTGCTGCCTTTTTGTTTTCTAAGGTTATGCAAAGTTTCTTTTGACGCTCAACAGCTTTAAAAAAATACCAAACATTCCACCATTTGTTTTTTGCGTTCTTATCAAACGTCTGAAACGTATCCAGCAAGTCACTATATTGACCGTATCGAACGCCGCCCCGCTTGCCCACAATGACAAACAAATTTGCGCTGCAAGAACTTCCATTATAATTTACTTGAATAGATGCAGTGCCGTAATCTGAATATTCGATCTCAACTGTTGCGCCAATATCACTAGCGCGTTCAATGATCCGGTTAATCAGTCTGTTTTGATAAGTCATCTGTCTGTCTCCCTTTTGATTACTAGTGACTAATAACTATTTAACAATTCTATAGGTATGTTACAAGGGGTATAGGCAAATTATTTTACAAATGTAAGGAAATCAAACAGATGGCCGGGATTAAAAACCAAATGTTAAGGCTCCGCAGCGACACAGTTGACAAATTAAAGACTGTTTTGGACGCATCAGCGCATCGCTCGATGTCTGCCTTGGCCGATGAGGTGCTAGATAAGGGCTTGACCCGGATGCTGATGGAACAAAGCACCGACAAGGCGGCAGAGACAATGCGCTCGCTGGTCAACCGCAATGGTTAATAGCCGTAATAAAGGGATGGGCGGGGAACGCGAGATCATCGCAGTCTTGACTGACGAGCTTGGCGGCAGCGCTAATGGCTTGACGTTTCAGCGCGACATCAATCAATATAGGCAGTCTGATCTTGGCGACATTATTTGCAGCGACCCAGATTTTCCCTTTGTGATTGAGGTGAAACGCAAACGCGCCGGATATGGCATTGACCCAAATTGGTGGGATCAGGTGTGCGCTGCTGCGCTGGCGACAGAGAGAGGCAAGCTGCCATTGCTGGTGTATCGCTACGATCGCCTGCCTTGGCGTTGGCGCTTCCCGGTTGCTGCTGTGGCTGGGATGGACAACTATCTGCCAGCCGGTGACATACACGAGCAATACGACTGGCGCTACGCGGTCGAGTGTGACCAGATGACGGCGATGATGATTATCAGAGAGCATTTGGCTGATGCGTAAACAGTACGAAACCGCAGCCGACAGAGCAAAAGAGCAGGCACTGGCTGACGCTTTTGCTGCGCACGGCTATGATTTCTACAAGCTGCCGGTGCAGTATCGCCTCGACTTTGTGGTGTTTAAGGACAACAAGGCAAAGGCATTTATTGAGGTGAAGCATCGCAACGTGCGGCTGTTGCAGTACGACACAGCGATGGTGAGCCTGTCTAAAGTAATACAAGCCCGGCTGCTGACGCAGCACACCGGCTTGCCAGCGTATTTGCTGAACGTATATATAGATAATATCGCCCGGTTTGATTTTGCGGGTGATTATAAATTGGGGAAGGGTGGCAGAAGCGACAGGGGCGATGCCCAAGACGCAGACATCTGTGCCTATTTTCCAATCGGTGGCGCAACCGTTTTGCGTAGTTCTAAAGTTTAGGAGTTTAAAATGGCTTTAGGTTTTACAGAGACTAGCAGTTCCGGCGGCGGGGATTTCCTGCCTATTATGAAATTTAGTGCAAAGGATGGTTCGTTTGTGCGCCAAGACCGGCACCAGACTAGCGAGGGAACTTGGGAAAAGAGCGAAACCGAAATGGAATTGCCCTTTAAAGTTGTAATGGATATGGACGCAATCGAGGTTGGGTTTATTGCCTTTACCACGACTGGCCCTGATTTTCGTTTCGTTAAGGTTGGCGAGCCAATGCCGGTCAAGCCTAGTGATGAGCATAAGGAAGGCTTCCGCATTCGGATGTACAACAAAGAGATTAGCCTGCGCGAGATGAGCAGCAGCAGCAAGATCGTGCGTAATCAGATGAACGACCTGCACGATGCGTTCTTGGCTGGCAAGGCTGACAACCCCGGCAAGGTGCCAGTGGTTGAGATCACCGGCTCTGATCGCATCCAGATCGAGACTAAGGCTCAGGGAACTCAGACGTTCCGCTCGCCTAAGTGGTCAATAGCTGGCTGGGTTGACCGCCCTGCTGGCTTAGATAAGGCAGAACCTGCCCCAGAACCCGCCGCAACAGTCGCCCCGGCTGCTGTCGTCCCTTCGGCTGTCGAAGGCGCTGACTTGTTTTAGCGGTGGTAGTGACCGGCGGTGGGTGACCTCCCTACCTGCCGCCGGTCATGTCTAAGGGGCAAAGGGGGATAGGGATAACGAGATGACAAACATAGCAGCATATATAGAACAGGTGGCGAGGCATTACTGGGGTGAGCCGACTAGCAGGCGCGGCACTGAGATCCGCTGGGGCAACCACGGCAGCAAGTCGATTTGTACGCGCAAAGGCGTTTGGACTGATTTTGAAACCGGCGAAAGCGGGGGCGTGGTGGCATTGGTAAAGGCAAACGAGCCAGCCAGCATCAACGGCAACATCCCAGATGTATTGGAGCGCAAGTTTGGCATCAGCAAGCAGCAACAAAGAGCATTGCCAGTGACGCCGAAGATGTCTCGCGCTTATGATTACTATGACAGCGATGGCGTGTTGGCCTACCAAGTGCTGCGCTTTGACAACCCCAAAACATTCAGACAGAGACGCCCGGATAACAGTGGCGGCTGGATCAACAGCATCAAAGACATTGACCCGCTGCCATATAACCTGCCAGCCATAATCCAAAACCCACAAGCGCCAGTGTTTATTGTAGAGGGCGAGAAATGCGCCGATGCACTGATTGAGCTTGGCCTGATCGCAACGACAAACAGTGGTGGGTCGAAAAACTGGAAGCCGGAGCTTGCACAGTATTTCGCTGATCGAAATGTCGTAGTGCTGCCCGATAACGATGAGGCCGGGCAAGCACACGCCGACACAGTGATTGCTGCGCTACACGGCACGGTGGACAAGATCAAGCGTCTGGATTTGCCAAACCTGCCGCACAAGGGTGACGTGGCTGATTGGCTGGCAGCAGGCAACGGCAAGAAGGTGTTGCTTGAGATGGCACGTCAAGCGCCAGTGGTTGAGGTGGCACCAGAGGTCAAGCCTGACATTTACCCGCTGTATGATGAGCATTACCTAATGACGATGCCGCCAGTCGAATGGATGATTGACGATGTACTAACCAAGCACGGCTTCAGCGTCATGTATGGCGCGCCCGGAACCGGCAAGTCATTCATAGCTATTGATATGGCATTGTGCATGTCACACGGCTTGGCGTGGCACGGCAGGCAGACTAGGCAGGGCGTTGTGCTGTACATTGCCGGTGAGGGCGTTGGCGGGCTGGGAAAGCGCGTCAAGGCTTGGAAGCTGCACAATCAAGTTGAGGACACCGGCTTGCTGCGCGTCCTGCCAATGGCTGTCGATATGATGGACGAGGAAAGCATCGACAAGCTGCTGCGTACTATTGACAGCCTTGATGAGCAGTTTAGCTGCCTAGTGATTGACACTGTGGCTCGCAGTATGACCGGCGAAGAGAACAGCGCCACAGATATGTCGTCATTCATCAGAGGTTGTGACGCGGTAAAGCATCACACCGGCTGCGGCTTGCTGGCGATACACCACGCTGGCAAGGATGCGAGCCGGGGCATCAACTCTATGCGCGGTAGCTCGGCACTGGCTGGTGCCGCTGATACTGTGCTGGCAGTCGGCAAAGCCGAAAGCATCGTGGCACTGTCAATGGATAAGCAAAAAGATGCAGAGCCAATCGACAAGATCACGTTTGAAATGACGCCAGTGGCATTGGTTGATGACACCAGCATCGTGATGAAACCCATTGAGGCGCAGGGTGCAACCAAGAAGCAAAGCCTGTCAGCAAGGCAGCAACACGCCTTCCAATCGCTGCAAAATACGCTGATAAAACTAACGACAGATGCCTTGTCAGTGAGCCAATGGCATGAGGCGCATAAGGTCAAATCACCCGATTTAACGCCCGGACAGCGCAAGGATGCGCGGCAAGGCTTGCAGGATAAGGGTGTGGTGACAGTGCATGAAGGCAAAGTATGGATTAACAAGGGGTTAGCGTAAAATGTGGGGTGACCATCCCACCTATATCGCACGTTCCGGCACAGGTGGGTGGGGTGTGATGATCTTTAGATCACACCCTACCATCCCACCCTACGTTTAGGAGAGGTAAAATGAAGGGCAAACGAGTACCAAAACCAAGCAAGCAATACTATGCGCCTAGTCAGATGGCAATGCGCCGGATGCAGGATGCGCTGCATGAATATGATCGAGCCGCAACAGCAATGGAAGCAAAGTGGGGCATTGATAGATTGCCTTGGCTTGTGGCAGAGGGATTGCGTGGTAGATTTGAAGCGCAGATGGATAAGCTGAATGAGGCGATAGACAGTCAGCACGATGTCGAACATCAGGTGTCGGTGACATTGCGGGGATTAACTGCGCTTGAGCAGGCGGCTATCGCTGGTGGGCATGAGCCGCTGACTGGTGATTATTGGGAAGCGGCAATGGATGATGGCAAGGTGCTGGCGATCACGCGCAATGGCTATGAGGCCGGTAAAGTGGCGAAAGAGCATCGCGAGATGGTGGTGTATAGTGTTGATGAGATCGCAGCTATCGTGTCAGGCTGGCGCAAGGACAAGGCCGGGCAAGTTGCTGACATAGCCAAGGCGATGTGGCCGGGTGCCGCTGTTGAGAAGGTAAGGACAAGAACTGAAAAGGAACTGAACGATGAAATCCCTTTCTAGGAAATGGTCAGTGATGCCAGCCAGAGCAACTGGCGACAAAGAGTTGAAGGAGCGTGAACTGCGTGTGCTTATGGCGTTGTGCATCCACACCAATGCGGCTGGTGTATGTTGGCCGTCAATGGACGCTATGTGCGCCGTGACAGGCTTTGCGACACGACAAAGCATCCACGATGCCATAAAGGTATTGAAGCGCAAGCGGTACGTCAGGCAGCTACAGCCGAAAGATTACCAAGAGACAGCAAGTGGCTGGAAGAGCAACAGATATCAGGTGCTGTGGGATGGTGACGAGGCGTTGCCAACCTATGAGCAAGTAGACAGCGCCAAACCATTGCAACTGCGAAGGGATGATGAGATGGAAGACACAAAAGAAACAGGGGGTCTGGGGGATTTACAATCAGTCTCTCACACACCCGATGACCCGGTCGCCGAGGCCATCACCCACACCTACATCAGCGCCGTGCAACAGGCGACAGGTCAGGTCAGGATGTATGACAACGAGATAGCACACGCACGGCGGCTGTCTGCTGCTGGCTTTACTGCGGCTGATGTGAGGGCAGCAACGCTGAACACCTGCGATGCTGCGCTTGAGCGGAGGGCAGGGGTGCCATCGCTCTACGATGTTGCGCAGGCGATGTCGTGATGTACAGCGCAACAGACGTTGGTTTGTCGGTGTACAGCGCGGTCGATGACGATACCCGGCCACAGCAAAAGCGACCCCTTGCCCCCCGCCCCTCTCCGCTTATCGATGGGGGTGTCACACAAAATTTTCGCCCCAAACCTTGCCGCGACTGCGACCGTGGCATGATCCGCGAGCCAGACGGCTATGGTTGCGTCCAGTGGGCATCGTGTTATTCTTGTGGGGGAACAGGAGAGGCCGATGATTGACGAGGGCGATGGCTCGTTTGAGCGAAAGCTAAACAACCGGCAATGCCCGCGCTGTCGCAGCGCAATAAGGGTTGTGCGCGATGAGAAGCATAAGCGCGAATACGAATGCACTGTATGCAGCTTAAAAATTATTGACGTTAAGGGAGACACCGAAGGATGAACAGATACGAGTTATTGGACGCCGCCAAGGAAACTGTCGCTGATCGTGGCGAGGATTATGGCAGCATATGGGAAAATCACGAGCGCATTGCTATTATTTGGACGGCGCTTATTGGCATACAGATTGAGCCGGAGCATGTGGCTATGATGATGGCCGGGGTAAAGTTGGCTAGGTTAGCGGCCACGCCCGATCATCAGGATAGCTGGGTGGATCTAGCTGGCTATGCCGCAACTGGATCGGAGTGTTTGCATGTCAGACAAAACAACGCCAACGATTAGGCAGCAGCGAGCAGCACTGGCTTCATCCGATGAGGCTCGGCGGGAAGCCGTGGTGCAGGAGCTAGAGGCGATTGGCGCCGGTGAGGCGACTGACGTTATCCAGTGGGATGATATGGGCAGGGTCACATTGACGCCCAGCGATCAATTGTCGGATCGCGCCCGGCGCTCGGTCAAGAAGGTCAAGGTCACGCCTAATCAGTTTGGCAATCAGATCGAGGTGGAGATGCACGACAAGTTGTCGGCGTTGCGGCTATTGGCGAAGCATCGCGGGTTATTGGAGCCGAATGCGAATGATCAGAAGCCGAGCATGATTGGCATTAACATCACTGGGCCAACTGCGAAGATTGTCGAGATTGATGGTGACGATGGGTAAGGTCATCGACATGAAGGATTATATTAGCGTCAGGTTTTTTAAGAACGATATTTTATGCGGCTATTGTAACCAGTTGACGAGAGGCCGGGTATATGATGGCGGTGAGGCTATTGTTTGCACGGTGTGTAGCGGGCCTATGCTTGAATTAACCAGCGATGATTATGCTGGAGAAACTACTATTATTTTTGACCCAGAGGATTATGATGGCGCGAGCTAGAGCAGCAACAGACAGATCACCCCGGCGCAGGAAGCAGCCAACCACTGAGGCTTTGGCGGGGTTGAATTTAGATTTTTCGGAAAGTCCGACAGTATGGGAATTTTTGCAAGACGACAGTTTTGTGCGTGGTCTAATGGGGCCAGTAGGATCTGGCAAAACATTCGGTTCATTAGCGGAAGTGATGTTGCGGGCGGTGAAGCAGGAGCCATCACCGATAGATGGGATCAGATATACTCGGTTTGCAGTTATCAGGAACAGCTACCCGGAACTGCGCACGACCACGATTAAGACGTGGCAGGAGTTGTTCCCTGAGAATGTTTGGGGGCCAATGCGCTGGTCGCCGCCTATTACACATCACATCAAGCTGCCGCCGCGTGATGGCGCGGCTGGGCTTGATTGTGAGGTGATCTTCTTGGCGTTGGATCAGCCCCGCGATGTTCGGAAATTGTTGTCTTTAGAGTTGACCGGGGGTTTCATAGACGAGGCTCGCGAACTGCCGAAAGCGGTGGTTGATGGTTTGACATCGCGTGTCGGTCGTTTCCCGACTAGGGCGAATGGCGGTTGTACTTGGCGCGGCGTGTGGATGAGTACCAACCCAATGGATAGTGACCACTGGTGGCACCAGTTGGCTGAGAAAAATCCTATTCGCGGAAAGTATCCTTGGAAGTTTTACAAACAGCCCGGCGGAGTTATTGAGGGAACCAAAGAACACGAGGATGCTATATTCTCGGCTGAAAAATATTGGATTAATAACCCGGCGGCTGAGAACGTAAATAATTTACCACCCGGCTATTACGAGCAGCAGTTAGCGGGAAAGACCATTGACTGGATACAATGCTATGCCGGGGCTAAGTATGTTTATGTGCAGGATGGCAAACCGGTCTGGCACGAGTTCGTTGATAGTATGATGTCGGCTGACGTGCATATCGAGGAAGGTTGGCCGGTGCATATCGGGCTTGACTTTGGTTTGACGCCTGCGGCTGTCTTTGGGCAGAAGATGCAGAATGGGCGGTGGCACGTTGTGCATGAGCTAGTGGCCTTTGATATGGGTCTGGAGCGGTTTTGCCATCACCTGTTGGCTGACATACAGCAGCACTTTCCAAAGTCGGACGTGTTGATCTGGGGTGATCCGGCGGGTGTAAAACGTGATGAGATATTTGAGGTAACGGCATTTGAACATCTGCGAACTATGGGCTTACATGCTAGGCCAACCAGCACCAACGATTTTATGGTTCGGCGTGAAGCTGGTGCTATGCCAATGAATAGGCTGATTGACGGCAAGCCCGGCCTGCTGGTTAATCGCTCTTGTGTTAAAACGCGCAAGTCGCTGGCTGGCGGTTATCATTTTAAACGTATGGCTGTTGGCGCTGGTCAGGAACGGTTTCGCGATGTGCCAAATAAAAACCAGCACTCGCACGTTGGTGACGCATTTGGCTATTTGATGCTTGGGGCTGGCGAGGTGCGGAACATTACGCGCAACAGCCAATTTAGCAATCAATTTAAGCAGGCCACTGCTAATATGGATTTTAATATATTTTGATTGACATAACGACAAACAAAAAGTTTCGGATTGTGCCGTTTCACTGGGCGCACCCCTATGCGGCTGATTTGCGAGAGCATGATAAAAAAGTTTTTCAGTATGTGCCTAATTATCAGGACATGCTCAAAGCGTTTCAAGCCGAGGGTGACGCAATCACAGCAATGTGGAAAGGCCGAATTGTTTGCTGTGCTGGCTGCAACGTGTTGTGGCCGGGGGTGGCAGAGGCTTGGATGATAACATCTGTTGAACTTCCTAATATATCTTTAACAGTAACGCGAGCAGCTATTAGATACTTTGATAAGTTTTCTACAAAACATAAATTAAAAAGATTACAGATCACGGTTGATGTAGAAAACGAGCTTGCGATGCGGTGGGCAAAGGTGTTAAAATTTCAACCAGAAGGGCTGCTCCGCAAGTATGGGCCGGGCGGTTTTGATTACATGATGTTCTCAAGGATTTACAAATGAGTTTTCTTTTTAAGTCTCCAAAGGTAGTAATGCCGACAGCGGCGGCAGTTGCCCCGGAAGTGACCGAGGCACAAGATCGTCAAGAGAAACGCATTGAAGCCCAAGAGGAAAGTCAAGCCAGAAAGATTGCTGCGCAACGCAGGGCTAGGCAGTATGGCGGTCGGCGTATGCTGATGGCGTCTATTCGCGGCGGCACAGCAGACGAAGATGAAACAACATTAGGATAAGTATTATGAGTTCAGTAAGAAAAATTTTTACTAAAGTTGCAACATCCGCAGGGATTTTAAAAAAAGTTCCTAAAATAGTGCAGCCATTAGTTAAAGCTGGTGCCGCGCTTGAAGCAGGCCGCGATCCAACAGATAAAGCAAAGACAGCAACGGCTCTTGCGTCTGAGCGTAGAGTTACGAGGGCTGAACGTACAGAAGCGGCCAAGAGACGCGCCCGCCGGGCTGGTCGCCGTGGTCTAATGATGGCTGGTCGTCTAGGCGGCGGTGGTCAAGAAGAAGAAACCAAAACAACATTAGGATAAGATGATGCCAAAGAAAAAAGGTAAGGGTTACGGTAAGTAATGCAAAAGAAAAAAGAGGTTTGGGATAAGAAGCGCCCAAAGGGTTTGGGCAAACCAAAGGGTTTGACCCCAGCACAAAAGCGCAAGGCACAGCGAGCCGCAGCAAAGGCTGGTCGTCCATATCCTAACCTTGTCGATAATATGAGGGCGGCGCGTGACTAAGAAGGCGCATCAGGCTCCGGGCGGTGGATTGAACGAGGCCGGTCGCAGGCATCACGAGGCTAAAGATGGCGGCAATCTAAAGCGCCCAGTAAAAACTGGCACTGGGCCGCGCCGTATTTCTTTTGCTGGCAGGTTCGGCGGTATGGCTGGCCCTGAGACAAAACCAGATGGATCGCCAACTAGATTGAAAAAGGCGTTGGGTGCGTGGGGCTTTAGGTCAAAGCAAGCTGCGAGAAACTTTGCGAAGAGGCACAAGAAAAATGCGTAGTGTTGAGGAAATCCTAAAACGTCACGATATTGCGCAGCGCCGCAAAGACAATTGGCGGCAGATTTACGAAGATTGTTATGAGTTCGGCTTGCCGCAGCGCAATCTTTACGATGGCTATTACGAGGGCGGTGGCTCTCCGGGGCAGAACAAAATGGCTCGCGTGTTCGATAGCACGGCTATCAATGCGACACAGCGATTTGCCAACCGCATCCAGTCGGGCCTATTCCCACCTTATGCGCCGTGGTGCCGCCTAGAGCCGGGGGTAGAAATCCCAGAAGAGCGCAAGATTGAAGCACAAATGGCGCTGGATATGTACAGCGACACAATGTTTAGTGTGCTGCGTCAATCTAACTTTGATTTGGCTATGGGCGAGTTCTTGCTAGATCTGGCAGTTGGCACGGCTTGTATGCTGATCCAACCCGGCGATGAGCTAAACCCAATCCGCTTTACTGCCGTGCCGCAGTATTTGGTTGCCATTGAAGAGGGCGCACACGGCAAGGTCGATAATGTTTACCGGCGTATGCGTATGAAGGGCGAAGCCATTAGCCAGCATTGGCAGGATGCCGAAATCCCAGAGCGTATGCAGCGCATGATTGACGAAAAGCCAACCGAAGAAATCGAGCTTATCGAGGCGACACTGTATGAGCCTGAGATGGGTGAGTTTTGCTATCACGTCATTTGGCCGGAAGGCAAAGCCGAGCTATTGAAGCGTTACATGAAATCCAGCCCTTGGATCGTGGCGCGTTATATGAAAGTAGCTGGTGAGGTCTATGGTCGCGGGCCGTTGGTTACTGCAATCCCAGACATTAAGACGCTAAACAAAACGCTAGAGTTATTGCTTAAAAATGCCAGCTTGTCGATTGCCGGTGTTTACACTGCCGCTGATGACGGTGTGTTGAACCCGCAGGCAATCCGCATTGCGCCGGGTGCGATTATCCCGGTGGCGCGTAACGGTGGCCCGCAGGGTGAGAGCCTGCGTCAGATGCCACGATCCGGCGACTTTAACGTGTCGCAGATTGTCATTAATGATCTGCGTATGAACGTCAAGAAGATCCTGCTCGATGACACATTGCCGCCTGACAATATGAGCGCAAGGTCTGCGACAGAAATTGCAGAACGCATGAAAGAACTGGCGCAGAACCTTGGCTCCGCTTTCGGTCGTTTGATTACCGAAACTATGGTGCCAATGATTGCGCGGATCTTATATGTGATGGACGAGCGCGGCTTGATTGAGATGCCACTGCGCGTCAATGGCCTTGAGGTTAAGGTCACGCCAGTCAGCCCGATTGCACAAGCGCAAAATATGGGTGACATTGAAAAAATTATGCAGTGGGTGCAAATGTCGTCAGCCCTTGGCCCAGAAGGCCAAATGGCTGTAAAGACAGGCAGCATTGCAGATTATGTTGCTGATAAGCTGGGCATCCCGGCTGAGTTGCGCACGTCTCCAGAAGAGCGCGAGATGATGATGCAGCAAGCAATGGAAGCCGCCCAAATGGCGGCGCAAGCAGAGGCCGGTGAAATGCCACAAGGTGAGGCACCGCCAGAAGGGGCATAAGAATGAACCCAGAAGGTTGGGATGGTCTACGTTCTGTAGATCCAAAGATTGCAGAAAAACAACAGGTAGATAAAGACGACATTGATCGTCTTTATTTGCGCGTATTCGCCAGTGACGATGGGGCAAAGCTGCTCACTCATCTACGCGCACTGACGATAGAGCAGCCAACGTGGTATCCCGGCGAAGAAGCCAGCCACGGCTATGCTCGCGAAGGCCAGAACAGTCTGGTCAGGGAAATTGAGCGGCGCATGAAAAGAGCGAGATCACTATGAACGAAACTGATGGTCTGCTGGCCGATGCTCAAATTGAGAGTGACGATAACCAGCAGCAAGCAGAAGAAGCAATCTCACACGTTAAGCCTGACGGCGAGACTGTATCTAGTGACGCAGTAGCGTCAGAGGCGGCAACCGAAGAAGGAAAGCCTGAGTGGTTGCCCGAGAAGTTTAATACCGGCGAAGATTTGGCAAAGGCTTATTCTGAGTTGCAAAAAAAGTTTAGCCAAGGAAAGCACAAAGCCCCAGAGGAATACGATGAAGCCGTATTTGCCGATGCTGGCATTCCAGAGGATGACGAGCTTTACACAGTATACAGAGACTGGGCTAAAGAAAACGGCATCAGCCAGTCGGCGTTTGAAGAGCTTGCTGGTAAGTTTATTTCTATGGCCGGTGATGAGGCACAAGAAGCCGAGATTTCATATAAAGAAGAATACGAAAAACTGGGCAACAATGCTGATGCAATCATTAAGTCAATGTCTGACTGGGCATCGAGCCTAGTTCGCAAGGGCGTTTGGTCTGAGACTGACTTTGAAGAGTTCAAGATTATGGGTGGTACAGCCGAGGGCATGAGAGCTTTGCAAAAGGTTCGCAGCTATTACGGCGACAAGGCCATTCCGGTAGACGTTGCGCCTATGGCCGGTGCGCCATCAAAAGAAGAGTTGATGGCAATGGTCGGAAAGCCAGAATATCAAACAGATCCAAGCTACAGAATAAAGGTTGAGAAAATGTTTGAGCAGGCTTTTGGCAGTGACGAATACTCGCCAACATAAAGGTCAAGAGGGAACTGTTTACAGTTCCTTCTTTTTTACATATAATCCCTATTGACAGACAATCGGCTTTCGACCTGTCGCAAACGCTTGGGGGCGTAGCGTGTATGCCCAAGCCGCAGCCCGAAAGGATACCTGCTAGGCGCTAATCGTGTTTTAACTTTGACAAAGGAATAGGAAAATGGCTGTAGGCATTTCCAACGCTTTTGTGCAGTTGTTCGATGCGGAAGTGAAGCAGGCTTATCAAGCATCTCGTGCTTTGGCTGGCGTAACTCGCGAAAGAACAAGTGTCGAAGGCAATCAGGTGAAGTTCCCGAAGATCGGGAAAGGCACCGCAACAGTTCGCGTACCGCAAACTGACGTTACACCTCTGAACGTGACTTATTCACAAGTCACAGCAACAATGTCAGATTTCATTGCTGCTGAGTATTCAGACATTTTTAACCAGCAAAAAGTCAATTTTGACGAGCGCCGGGAATTGGTGCAAGTAGTTGGCGCAGCTATCGGTCGCCGTATGGATCAGCTTGTTATTGACGCGCTCAATGCAGCTTCTTCACCGTCAACTGTGGCAACATCTATTGGTGGCGCAGGCACAAACATGAACCTTGCCAAGCTGCTTGCAGCTAAAAAGGCTCTGGATGTGAAGAACGTGCCAGCAGAAGGTCGCTGCATGATCATTCACGCAAACGGCTTGTCATCATTGCTTGATGAGACAGAACTAACCAGCAGCGATTTTGCTACTGTGAAGGCTCTCTCAACAGGTGAGATTGACACTTTCCTTGGCTTTAAATTCATCACACTAGGTGATCGTGATGAAGGTGGCCTGCCTCTCCCATCAACCCGCACTTGCTTTGCGTTCCATCGCGATGCAATCGGTATGGGCATTGGCATGAACCAAAAGTCAGAAATCAACTATATTGCTGAAAAAACGTCATTCCTCGTCTCTTCAATGTTCTCCGCTGGTGCGGTTGCCATTGATGACGATGGTATTGTCAAAATTTCAGCGACTGAATAGAAAGGAGATTAGTAATGGCTTTCTCTTCAGCAGGTTGGAACGTGATCGGTGCAGCTAAATCTGGCAACGCACCATCAATGTACACCTACACATCAGCAGACGCGATTGCGACTGTGAACACCGAAGGTTATTTCAACACACTGTCAGACACAGTGGCAGTTGGTGATGTGATCTTTGTTCACGACAGCGCGACCCCAACAATGTCAATTGTTATGGTTGCATCAAACACCTCTGGTGTTGTTGACGTTACCGATGGCACAGCCATCGCAATGGGTGACGCAGACTAATCTAAGTGGAGCCGGGCAACCGGCTCCCTTTCCCTATTTTGGAGTGGCGCAATGGCGGCTGGTGATACCAAACTATCAATTTGTTCTGATGCTTTGATTATGCTGGGCGCTGCGCCTCTATCATCATTTGCCACCGGCACTGACGAAGCGCAGGTTGCTGATCGCCTCTATGACGATGTGCGCGACACTCTCTTGATGCAATATGCCTATTCTTGGTCTGTGCAGAAAGTTCAGTTAGCGCAACTTGCCAGTACACCAATCAACGAATGGAAATACACCTACGCACTGCCCGGCGATATACTGGGCAACCCAAAGGCTGTGTTTAACACAAGCTCTGTTGGCTCAAATACGGTTCGCGATTTTGAGCTTTACAACCTTGGCCTTTATACTAATTACGAAACAGTTTGGATTGACTACCAGTTCCGGCCAGAGCCAGCAATATTCCCGCCGTATTTTGTGCGCCTGTTAAAGATGGCGTTGGCCGCTGAGTTTGCCGAGCCGATTACCGACCAGATAGCCAAGGCTGATTATTATCACGCCAAGGCTTATGGTTCACCGTCCGAAAATATGCGCGGTGGTTTGGTTCGCGTGGCAATTAACATTGACGGCGCTGACCGCCCGGCACAGCAAATACAAGAGTTCCCGATTTCAGATATAAGGTTCTAGCATGAGCCGCATCATCCAGATCCAGAATGACTTTACCGCTGGCGAGCTAGATCCAAAGCTGCGGTCGCGTACTGACATCAGTCAGTATAAGTCTGGCCTATCAACAGCGCGTAATGTAAGCATCCAGCCGCAGGGCGGTGCCAAGCGGCGTGACGGAACTAAGTTTGTTGAGGAATTAGATAGTGGCGCAGCTAACGCTGTGCGAATGGTGTCGTTTGAGTTTAGTGTTAGCGACAGTTACATGCTGGTCTTTACGCCCGGTAAGATGTACGTTTTTAAAGACGGCGCGTTAATTAAAAACATCAACGGCAGCGGCGATGATTTTTTAGCTGTGGCTAGTTTGACTAGCTCTATTTTGCCGGAGATGAATTGGGTGCAGTCTGCCGACACCGTTATCGTGGTGCATCAAGATCTGCCGCCGACCAAGATTGTGCGCGGCGCAGGCGACACAAACTGGACAGCCAGCACTATTACATTTGATTTTGTGCCTAAGTATGCTTTTAATTTAGCTGTAACTGCCGGAACCGCATATAATACCGGCGTACCGCATGACCACCTAGAGCCGTCTGCCGCATCAGGTAACCTGACACTAACAGCAAAGCACAGCGGATCAGACGCTAATATATTTACCAATTCTGCCGCGTTCTACATTGGGCAATATATAAACGTGACGCCATTTGGTCGATTGCGGATTGTGCGTAGAGTATCAGCGGCCAAGCTAGAATGCTTTGCCGAGGTGCCTTTGTTTGACACCAGTAACATTGATGACGCTGACTGGGAGTTTGAAAGTGGCTATGAAGAGGTGTGGTCGTCTATCCGGGGCTACCCACGCAGCGTAACATTCCACGAAGGCCGGTTGTATTTTGGTGGCACTAAGCAACGGCCATCAACTATCTTTGGGTCAAGGGTTGCGACCTTTTTTAACTTTGACCCCGGCGAGGCTCTTGATGATGCGGCGGTTGAGGCAACATTAGACACCGGCACGTTTAATGCGATTGTCGATATTTTCTCTGGTCGTCACTTGCAGATCTTTACGACTGGCGCTGAGTTCTATGTGCCGCAAACACTAGATACGCCCATCACACCCAGCAATCTAATTGTCAAGCAGCAGACTGCCTTTGGCAGCAAGCCCGGCATACGATTGCAAAACGTGGACGGCTCGACCTTGTTTATTCAAAGGCAGGGCAAGGCTATCCAAGAGTTTATTTTTAGTGACGCAGTGCAGGCCTACACGTCAGCCAAGATCTCGCTGCTGTCATCGCACCTGCTAAAGACGCCAGAAGAAATGGCGGTGCGCGTTGCTACGTCAACCGATGAGGGTGATCGGCTGATGCTGGTAAACGGCGAAGATGGCAGCATCGCCTGTTATACTTTGTTGCGAAGCCAAAATGTTATTGCGCCGTCTGAGTGGACAACCGATGGCGAGTTCTTGAGTATTGGCGTTGACGTTGACGACATATACACTGTTGTGAAGCGCACTATTGCGCCTTATGCCACTGCTACGATTACTGTGACTGACGCTGCAAATATTGCAAACAGCGAAACCGTTGTCTTGACTGACAACGCTGGCACCTCAACAACATTCACGGCTGTCACTGGCACCCCGGCTAATGACTTGCAGTTTCAAGTTGGCGGCTCTCTTACAAACGATCAAGTCGCAGACAATTTAGCCACAGCTATCAACTCAGTTGCTGGGTATGACGCGCCCAACCCTGCGGCCAATGTTGTTAGTATAACTCGCAAGGTTACTGGTGGTAGCAATTTAACAATCACATCAAGCGATGCTGTCAGACTTACTGACGTTGATTTTACGGTTTCTGCGACTGACAGATATTATGTTGAAATATTTGATGCAAACGCATTGCTTGACTGTTCAGTTGTCGGCGGTGCAGCGGCATCGGCAGACATGAGCCACTTAGAAGGCGACACCGTTAAGGTAATCCGCGATGGCATCGTTGAGCCTGATCAAGTTGTGGGCATTAGCCCATTCACCGTTACCTTTGCCACTGCGGCTTCTACAAGCCACGAGGTCGGCCTTAACTTTACGCCAGAGGTAAAGACACTGCCGGTTGAACCAAACCTGCCCAGCGGCTCTATAAAGGGGTTTAAGAAACGCATCTTTGAGGTAAACGCTGAGTTGTTTGAAACACAGTCGCTTACAATCGACAACAAGCTAATCGCGTTTCGCCAGTTTGGCGCAAATGTGTTTGGCAGCGCAGTGCCGGAGTACACAGGCATCAAGACATTGCACGGTCTTTTGGGTTATACTTATGATGGACAAATAACAATCGGCCAAGAAGTGCCATTAAAAATGACACTGCTGGGCATTGATTATAAAGTGAGTGTAGGACAGTAATATGGCACAGGCTATCCCATTTTTGATTGCCGGAATGACGGCTTTAACCGCAAGCCAGCAACTAAAAGCTGGCAAGGCGCAAGCTAGTGGTCTGGCAAGGCAAGCAGCATTTAGAAAAGTGCAGGCTCGCGGCGAGGCGTTAAAGTATAGGCAGCAAGGTGCCGCCGTTATGGACAATATTTTAGCGACCAAAGCAGCAATAAACGCAAGAGCAGCAGCCGGTGGGATTGACCCATTTAGCGGCAGCGCCAAGGCTTTGTCTTTGTATGCTGAGAAAAAAGGCGCAAACGAACTTTATATAAGCCGTGACGGCGAACAGATTGCTTTTGGCACTGGCGAGGCGCAGGCAATGCAATATATGTCTCAAGCAAAGTCAGCAATATCTGCATCAAGAGCGCAAGCGTTAGGCACAATAATGCAGGGCGCTATGATGGGCATGTCACTGGGCGGCGCACCTGCTGGCGCTGGCGGCAGCACTGGGCTGCAAGCTGGTCAGTCAGCAACGGTGTCAAGGGCAGGTTTTAGAGGATACGGCGGGTAATGGCAGAGCTACCAAAATACAGACCTTTAGGTGTAGGCATACCGTCAGTGCCGACTGTTGACTTTGTTGCGACAGGCGCTGCCAAGGCTCGCGCAATTGATGCCGTTACTAAAGGCCTCAATAGTATGACTGATTATTTGTACAAAAAACAGGTTGCCCAGACACAACGCGAAGCGATGCAGTATGCGTTTGAGAACCCAGTAACTGCTGAACAAATTGAGCAAGCCCTTGCTGATGGCAGAGACATGAGTGAAGTTGTCGGCGACCCTGACACAGTGTTTGGTGCAGTGACAACTGCGGCCACCGCAACCCAGTTATCAACTGAGTTGCAAACACAGCTAACATCAAAACTTGCTGTCTATAATGCAATGATTGAGGGCGGCGACCCCAACTTTGACCCGCAATCTATGCGCAATGATTTAACTGCTATGATTAGCGGCCATAGCGAAATAATCGCGGGCGTAGACCCAGAGGCTGCGCTAAAGTATAACGCGACTGCAAACACGCTATCTGCGGCCACATATAAATCAGGCCTTGAGCATAGTTTTAAAATAGCCCAAGCCCTTACAAAAGACCGGGCAAATGCAGAACTCGACAAGCTGCCTAATATTGTAAAACGTGTTTTGTTAAACCACGCTGGCGACATTGGTGTTACGACCGGAACAATTGCTACACAGCTAAAAGTTGCAAATAACGCAATCATTGAGACTGGTGACGCTGCGTTTATAGAAAGTGCTGGTACTAAAGTTAGAGATATTATAACTGAGCAATATCAAAACGTCCTAGCCGACTGGGCCGGGCAATCAAGCAAAAACACGCGCCGCGCTTTAAAAGGTGATTTTGGCGATAGGTTCACCAGCTTGTATGGCGTCCTTGACGATAAAGAAAAGGCTGGTGTTCGCGACTTAGTTAGAAAACAGCGCGATGCTCGTATAGCTGACAATAAAGTTGCCAAAGACATTGGCCTTGCTAATGCTAAAAAAGAAGTGCAGCGAATACAAACAAGGATGGCCGACTTATCGACTACTGCTTATCAAGGCGCAGAGTATAATTCGGCGGTTGATCAGTTGCAGGCATTAGCCGTTTTGTACCCAGAGGCTGTAACGCAATCATCTATCACATCGCTAGACAAGGCGCTTGATCCCAGCAAAGACCCAAAGTCAAATTTTGCTGGAATGTTTGAATTAAAGCGCAGAGTTTTAAGCAACGAAATACAGACAATGGATGACCTGCAAAAGCAAGCAACGAACCTTGGCGTTGGCGCAAAAGATTATTATTCAATTGTGCCATTTTTACAAACAGACGTAAAAGCAGAAGCGACAGCCGTTGATCGGATTATTCGGCGTAACGCTAAAATTGTTGATGGGTCAAACGCAAGCGAAAAGCAATCCAAGGCATATTTTAAGTTTGATAGAGTTTTGACTGAAAGATATGACGCAAAGATAGAAGAGTGGGAGCAAGGTGGAAAAGTTGGTATAATGCCAACAAAACTGCAAACAGCCCAAGAAATTGATTTAGAGTACCGCCGCAGTGACGAGCAAAAAGACGTTAACTCTGCCGTTACTAATTTTATTAGAGACTTTGGGCCAGAAGGCCAGCAATCGCCTCTTAATATTTTAATTGACGAAGATACAACAGAGCAAGACGTAAGAGATGCCTTAGTTGCTAAAGGTGTGAAAGACCGAAAATTAAATGAACTTATGAATATAGCAAGGTCTAGGATTAGCGTTATGAGCCGGGCTGTTGAAAGAAGGGATGCTCTACGATGACCGATGATTTTGCAAGAGCGTTTGATGACAGGTTTGCGTCTAATGTTATGGTTGACACGCCGCCTGTTTTGCAAATCCCATCAATGGATACGCCACCAGACCCAGTGCAGCCAGAGGCACCAGAGGTAACTGAAAAGCAATTGTTGCTTGATCCGCAGTTTGCAGCAGCGGCGCGTGACGTGCATTTGTTGTTTGAGGGTGAGCCGTTTGAAGGTGACGATCAAATGGCGGCGCGCTACGGCATAGATGCAATCGGTGAGTTTAATTATAATTTTGCTGGCCCGGCTGGCATCCCCGGCGAAAGTGGTATTAGCTCGCCCGGCACCATTGGTCAGGCCGCAGCTTTAATGACTAGCGGCTCACAAGATCAAGCCAAGTCATTTGTTTATCTTATGGATCGTTACGATCAATTGCCTAACTTTACACTAGCTGGCACTGCTCGCATGATACGCGGTATGATTGCTGACCCTAGCGTTTACACTGGCTTTGGTACATTAGGCGCTGGGTTCTTGGTTCGCAAGACTGGCGCTACTGGGATTAAAAAAGCATTAGTTGAGATAGCAAAGCGCCCCGGCACATCAGCCGCTGTATATACTGGCGTTGAGGCTGGGGCTGCTGACCAGCTAACGCAGGGCGTTGAGCGCAAAGCTGGGATAGATATTGACCCAGTGACAGGCGCACTGCGCACTGCGCTGACTGCTGGCGTTGCTGGCACTATGGGCGGCGGTTTAGTCAAGGGCGGTGAGATGTTGGCGCGTGAACTTGGGCCTGCT
>Ga0209631_10001390_pt1 | contig 31050 bp, 12 predicted proteins | sample COG_08_FD_184752 | JGI IMG/M metagenome (GOLD analysis project Ga0209631, IMG submission 184752) | Pelagic Microbial community sample from North Sea - COGITO 998_met_08 (SPAdes) (version 2) | ecosystem: Environmental > Aquatic > Marine > Neritic zone/Coastal water | place: Helgoland, sampling... | reverse complement strand
CCCGCTGCTCCGCTGGTATCGGCGCCAACCGAACCGAGGCGACCCGAGAGGAATGAAAGAATGCACGAGTAACATCAACGTCCCGAGGTCGCGGCGCATAGCGCGACCGGGCACGGAGGAGGACGCCCACAGGAGGCGCAGCCGGGGAGGCCAAACGACGAACGATCGTCCGCGCGGGGGTCGCGGCGCGAGGATCCACGGTGAGACGAGAGAGGAGGCGACGGCACAGCTGTGGAGAGATTAGGTGCCGCGTCCGCTGAATCCGACCGGAAACGATGGCGAGCTTCTTCGGCATGGGGCGCGCCCCACACCAGCTCTCGCTCAGGGTGACGTACGAGGGCTACGCCAATAACCCCGACGACCCCGACGCGCCCATCCTGCGCGAGGGGACCCTGTCGGTGGACTGGGAGGCCACCGAGGAGACCTCCGTCGTGCTCGAGCGCATCGACGAAAAGTATCGCGCGCTCCCGTTCAACCACAGAGGACAGGTCGTCGCGCTCCGTCTGGACGTCGACGAGCGCGGCGCGGGTGCCGGCGTGAACGGCGCCGGGAGCTCACCCAACGGATCGTCCGCGGGTGCCAACCTCGGTTCGCACCAACGCACGAGCAGCGGCAACCTCCTCAAGGATGTCTTCGGCGCCGGCGGTTTAACGTCGTTTCTCCTCGGCGGCGGATCCGTCGACGACGACGAGGCCGACGCCGTTCCGAAACCCCCTAAGCTCCCGCCGTCATCACACGGAGGAAGCTCCGCATCGAGCGCGGCGCCTCCTTCCGCGCCGCCCGTGCGCGCGCGGCTGGTGGTCGAGGAGGCGAGGCCCAAGCCCGTGAGGGTGGAGGTGAGGGGCGTCAACGCGAGCGGCGCCGACGTCCCGGCATCCGCTCGAGCCGCGCTGGCGAGGCTCGACCTCGGCGCCGTGCACACGCTGGTACTCGGCGAAGGGTGCCATATGTTGTGCGTGGAGCTCAAGGAACGGTTAGGGTCGGTGCGGACGCTGGATCTCAGCGGCGCGCAGCTGGCGTCGGTGCCCGAGGAGGCGTTTGCGCTGGGACCGCGAGTTCGCGAGTTGGTTCTCGACGATAACAAACTCACGACGCTGCCGTCGCTGGTTAAGATGCCCAAACTCAGGCGTCTCAGCGCGGAGAACAACCAGATCCGCGAGTTACGCGCGGACTTGCGGGAGTGCGCGGATCTTCGCGAGATTTCGCTGGAGGGGAATAAACTGACGAGGCCAGCGATTGACACGGAGGCTTTGCGCAAATTAGAGACGCTTCGACTCTTCGATAACCCCGTGGAGCACCTGCCGGAGATGCACCACGCGCACGAGCTGCGAACGCTGACGTTGTTCAACGTTCGCATCGCCGCGGATAGGGACATGCGGTCCGTGGAGGTGACCAGCGAGGACATCCCGTCGACGCTAGCCGCCATCTACGCCGGCGGCGCGAGGGACGAGAAGGCGTACTCGATGTTCTTCAGCCTGGTGTTCCGGCAGAGCAGCTGCCAGCACCCGCTGCTCGCCAAGGCGATCGCGGTGATCGCGCGGAAGAAGCGCGCGAACTGCGAGGCGATATGCAACACCGACGGGGGTTTGCAGCAGCTCCTGGCGATGGTGCTCAGCGCCGACGCCGTCGTCGTGAAGGAAGCCTCCACGGCGCTGTCCACGCTCGGGTCCTACCCCGAGCTCGCGCGTAAGCTCATCGACGCCAAGGCGCCGCAGCGGATCCTCGCGATGCTCGGCGACGATAATTCCGCGGTGCAGATCTGCGGGTTACAGATTCTCAGTTCGCTCGCGTTTGCGAGCGATCGAATCGCTCGCGAGGTATTCGGCGAAACTTTGCTGGACCGGCTGATCCGATTGGTCCGCGAGGGTGCCACGCACGACGTGCAGGTCAACGCGTTGGAGGCTATGGGTAACCTGTCGTTCAACGCCGCGAACAGGCGCGCGGTGGCCAAGTACGCGCGGTCGTTGCTCGCGACGCTGGCGCTTCCCCCCGGGGCTGGATCCGGTACTGTGTCCAAGCCCGGGACGCCGATGCAGAGCCCGGTGAAGACGAACCGGCACCCGGCCTGGGGCGCGCCCGTCGAGGCCCCGGCGAGCGCGACGCCGACGCACCCGGAGGTTAAGCGGATGGCCTGCCGCGCGTTGGCCATCTTGGGCGAGAACAGGCTGGTGCAGCGGGCCGTCGGGCACGGGACGCCGCCGGGGCGCGGGGTGCGAATTTTGTGCATGGACGGCGGGGGTATCCGCGGCACCGCGACGGTTCAGATGCTCAAACGGCTAGAGCGGGGCACGGGTAAGAAGGTGCACGAGCTCTTCGATTTAATCTGCGGGACGTCCACGGGCGGGATGCTCGCGGTTGGGGTTGGGATTCATAAGCACCCGCTGGACCGGGTGACTCGGATGTACGCGGACCTGGGCTCGCGGATCTTCAGCAAGATGCGAAGCAGCGGATCGGACGACGCCGCGCAGAGCTACTCCAAGGCGCTCAGGGACAGGCTCGATTCGCTCTACACCTCGGGGCAGCAGGCCATCCGCGTGGGGGTCACCGGAAGCAAGCACGACCCGACTTTGTTCGAGTCGTTGGTGCGACAGGAGTGCCGGCTGCCCGCGCCGCTCGACCCGACCAGGCCGCACGAGCCCGCGCTCATCGACACCGGCCTGATGCCCGGCCCCAAAGTGTTCGTGGTCGCCACGCTGGTATCCGTCAACCCCGCGCAGCCTTACGTCTTTCGAAATTACGAGTACCCCGCCGGCATGGACGACGCGGCGGGCGGCGGGGCGGATGACGACGAAGAAGAAAAAGGGTTCACCGAGGACACCTCCAAAACCATGGGCAGCTGCAAGCACTTACTGTGGCAGGGCGTCCGCGCGTCCTCCGCGGCGCCGTACTACCTCGCGGACTACGGCATCGGCGACGAGCGGTGGCAGGACGGCGCGGTGACGTGCAACAACCCGAGCATGCTTGCGGTGATGGAGGCTCGGCGCCTGTGGCCGGACCGGCCCGTCGACGCGGTGGTCAGCCTCGGCACCGGGATCGTCCCGACCAAGCGCAGGGAAACCTCGGGGCTTCTCAACGCGACGATGACGGCGACGTCCATGCGCGTGTTGATGGACAGCGCGTGCGAGGTTGACCGGACGGACGCGGCGCTTCGGACGCTCCTGCCCATGATCCCGGGTACCAAATATTTCCGGTTCAATCCCGTGGACGAGCGATGCGACGTGGAGCTGGACGAAACCGAAGCTGGTTTGCTGCAGGGTCTCACGGACGCGACGGACGAGTACGTCGTGAGGAACGACGCCGGGTTCGCCGAGTGCTGCGCCGCGCTTCGTGTCGGCGATAAGGGCGGCGGTGAATTCAACGATGAAGACGCGGACGCCTCCGCGGCGGCGATTCAGTCATCGGAGATGGGCTCCCGGCGCGGCATGCTGCTCGTGGAGGCGCCGAGGGTGGGCGGTGAGATGGACGCGAGCTCGGGGTCGGTGCGTGACTTTTGCGAGACGAGGTCCATACCTTTCGAGCGCGTGGACACCGCGTCGGCGGCGGCGCCGTCGATTGATAAATCCGGGAAAGGGCCCGGTTTAGTCGCGTTGCTCCGCGCGGCGACCAGGTTCGCGAGCCAGATGGGCGTGATCCACTTCAACTGCCTGGCGGACGCCGAGGGCATGACGCTACGGTGGGCGGAGGAGATGATTGCGGTGGCGGAGCCGTCGGCGGCGGCGTCTGATTTCGTGAAGCGCTCGAGGGCCAACCGCGGGACTCTCGCGGAGCTGTGCGCGTTGGAGACGCGCGTGGAGGTGGACGGTGCCCTTCACACGGTTCTCGGGAAGCACGTCCAGAGGGACGACGGGGTCGGCGGCGGCGAGGTCGGCGCGTACCTCTTCCGAAGGGCGTCGCCCGGTGAACGGCTCGGATCCGAGGAAGCCGGGGGGTTGCTCGCGGTGTGGCGCGATAAAATCGTGGCGTCGCACGCGGCGTTACCCGGGGATCTCATCGCCACGATCCTGGACGCGGACGCCAAGGTGGTGTTGGCGCCGTTACTCGCCGACGACGACGAGGAGGGCGGTGACGGCATGAGGCACGAGCGGTTGGGCGGGATGTGGTCTTCGGACGCGATTGATTTCTTCAACGCGTTTTATCACGCGTTGTACGTGGTGGGCGCGGACGCGGTGGCGGCGCTTGGTGCCGCGACCTTGGTGCAGCCGAACTGCCACCACTTCAGGTGTCACATGAAGATCAACGGGGAGATTTTGACGCTCAAGGCTGGCGACGACGACCTGCTGCCGGACGAGGATTAGCATTGACATTGAGGGGTGGAGGCCGAGTGGTCAAAAACCAGTGGTGAAATAACAAATTAGCGCGCATAGCGCGTATAAATCTAATATTCACCCCGCTTCCAGGGTTTTGATGTGCCGAAATACGGGACGGGCCTCCGCATGGAAGCCCTCTTTGCAACGCGCGAGATAGCTCGAGAGTAAAACTCTTGAGGACGGCTATTTAGGACCGCTTCCTAAACACCACAAACTCAATAAACTAAGACACAATGGCTGAGTGAGTGCCCCGGCGACGCCGCCATCCCCAGACCCAGCGGGAAAAATCGCCGATTGCGTTTCCCCGGCCTCCTGCTGAGAGCGCCGGAGGACGCGGCGACGGGGCGCCGCCGACGTCCCTTGGGACTCGATCGTCGCCCTCCCGTATCCCCATGACTCGCGCTCACTCCCAATACCTCGCTCCGATGTCGCATTCGCTGACCGTTCGCTCCGCGTCCCGCCCCCGTCGCCTTCGCTCTCGCAGGGAAGAAGCTACCGTGGAGGTCGAGGCCACCGAGGAGGTCTCCAACGAGCCCATGGACCTCATGGGCGCCGTCCAGATGGTCCTCAAGAAGGCCCTCGCCGAGGACGGTCTCCACCGCGGTCTCCGTGAGGCGTGCAAGGTGCGCATTCGACGCTCGACCGTCCCCCACCGCCCGGTCTCCGGCGTCGCGGCACATATCCCATCCACCGCTGAAAGTTTAGGGTTCATCGTTCATCACACGCTCACCATCCCTCCTCCATTCCCGTCTCCATCCAGGCCATCGAGTCCCGCAAGGCGCTCCTCTGCGTCATGGCCCAGGACTGCGACCAGGCTGACTACACCAAGCTCATCAAGGGGCTCTGCGATGAGGTGAACGTTCACCTCGTCACCGTCCCCCAGGCGGTTGAGCTCGGCGAGTGGGCCGGCCTCTGCAAGCTCGACGCCGACGGCTCCGCTCGCAAGGTCGTCAAGTGCTCCTGCGTCGTCGTCTCCGACTACGGCGAGGAGTCCGAGGGTCTCACCATGCTCCAGGAATTCCTCAAGAAGGCCCCGGAGGCTTAATCGGTTCACTAGAATCGATCGGAGCGCCTCTGGGCCGTTGCCAAAAATGTCGAAAGTTTATTCGAGAGTCGGAGATTAGCTATTACGCATGTAATAAGGACTTCTCCGGCGAAACAACATCCCTAAACTCGCTAAACGTATCACTCTATGAGTATGCGATCGGTCAGAACCCCCCGACGGCGGACTCGCCTCGTCCGTCCCGCGTCCCCTCGCCGCCCACGCCTCCCCGGATGGAGATGGCCGCGCCCGAGTACCTCGCCTGCGACTGCTCAAACGACGACATCCCCTCCCCGCCCCCGCCGCCCTTCCTCCGCTTGTTCCGCTTGTCCCTCACCGCCTCGTACATCTCCACGATCCGTCGTCGGTGCGCCTCGCCGAACCGCGCGCGTCGCTCGTGCACGTGCTCGACCAGCATGTCCACCCCGGTTTGCGCCCACGCGAATTTATAAAGCGAATGAGCCGCGTCGCACGCGTCCAACAGCGCCTCGCGTTCGTCTTCGCGGAGCTGCCAGGCGTCCAGCTCGGCCCTTCGCTCCGCCGCGCGCATCCGCTGCGCGTATTCCCTCATCTCCCTGGCCTCCGTGTCCTCCCCCTCGTGACGAGCCTTCTCGTTGTCATCTTTTTCATTTTCATCTTCTTCATCGTCTTCGTCGTCGTGTGGCCTCGGTCCGAGGTCGTCGAGGGCGTCCACCAGCGCCTTGACCGCCTTGGTCGCCTTGGCGAACTGGAAGTTATCGTCCGTGTACACGTCGTTGACCACCCGGACGTGCAGCATCCACACCGCCAGCTGAGCCTTGTGCTTGGCGTTGAGCACTCCGTCGTCGCCGCATGCCTCCGCCGCGTCGAAGAGCTCGCGGTATTCGAACCGTACCGCCGGATCGTTCGCGCGCCGGGGCGTGGGCTCCATGGCGTTGGTCAGCACGGCGAAGAGCGCCTTGCCGTGCCGGCGCTCGAGCTCGCCGCCGCGCATGAGCGCCAGCGCCAGCTGCGCGCACTTCTTGAACTTGGCGGGGTTGCCGATGTGCGCCGCGATCTTAGCGAGCGCCGCGCCGTGGTCCACCTCCCTCGGGCGCGTCTCAGGACCATCGGAAGCCTTCGCGCGCTTGGCTTCGGGCGCTGGCGCGGGTTCCGGCTCGGGCGCGGGCTCCGGCGCCGGCCTCTTCGCCGACGGGAGGTCGTCAAAGAGCCCCATCGCGGACGCGCCGTCCTGTTGTGAACGTGCCGAGGAAAATCTGTGTGAACGTCACTCCGTGAAGCGCGAGTCACTCGGACCCACTCGCGATGCCGAGGGTCAAGGACAGGGTACGGTCCGAGGATGTCACCCTGGACGAGGACCTGACGTTCGCCGACCTCCAGCTGCCGGTGCGTGCCGCTCCAAACCTCCTCCTCCCTCCCACCGCCGCTCCAACAAATCTCAACCTAACAACCCCCTCCCCATCCCACCCACCCAACAGGAGGCCGTCGTCAGGGGTTTGAACCTCTCCGGGTTCACCGTCCCATCCCCCGTGCAGCGCGCCGCCATCCCGCTCGGGCGCCTCGGCGCCGACCTCGTGGTCCAGGCCAAGAGCGGCACCGGCAAGACGGTCACCTTCGGCACCGTCGTCATCGAACGCGTCGACCGTACGAGCGCCTACCCGCAGGCCCTGGTGCTCGCGCCCACCAGGGAAGTCGCGCTCCAATCCCGCGACGCACTTCAGAAGCTCGCGCAGGCCTTAGACCCACCCGCGTTACGAGTCGCGTGCTTCCTCGGCGGCCTCCCAGTCGCCGACGACAGAGCGCGGCTGGCGGCGGGATGCCACGCGTGCGTCGGCACCCCGGGCCGAGTCCGCCAGCTCCTAGAGGAAGGCTCCCTGCATCCCGAGGGGATCCGGACGCTGGTCATCGACGAGGCGGACGCGTTGATGGGCGGGACGTTCGAAGCCGATGTCTTGTTCGTGTACAGCATGCTACCCGAGCGGAAGCAATGCATGGCGTTCTCCGCCACCTACCCCGCCGCTATGCTCGCTCGGCTGGAATCGCTAATGCGCCAGCCGCAGCACGTGGCGCTGTGCAGCCAAAACACCGCCGCGCTCAAGGCTGTGCGGCAACACTTTCTGCTGGTGGACGTCCCGGGCGGCGAGCGCGCGAGCGCGTCCGACGCGGCGTTGGCCAAGGAGAGCGCGCTGAGGGGCGTGTTCAACCGCGTGTCTTTTCACCAGGCGGTTGTCTTCGTCAAGAGCGCGGGTCGCGGCGAGGCGATGGCCAGACGGCTCACGGACGCCGGGTACCCCGCCGCGTTCACCGCCGGGACGCTTCCGCAGCGCCGGCGGATGGACGTGATGGACCGGATGCGACGTCACAACGCGCGGGTGTTGGTATCCACGGATCTCACCGCCCGCGGTATCGATCTTGAGCACGTCAACTTGGTGGCGCACCTGGACGTGCCGCGTGACGCGAGCACGTACGCGCACAGGGTGGGACGGACCGGGCGGTTCGGCACCGCGGGACTGTCCGTCACGGTGGTCACGGAGAGTGAGCTGAGGCGGCTGCGGGAGATGCTGGCGGCGGCTGACGGCGTGGAGGTGCGTCTGGAGCCGCTCCCGGAGATTGTACCGCCCGACTGGTACGACTACGAACTGGACGGCGATACGGTGGTGAACTTCGAGAAACTCAAGGCTGGCGTGGTACCTGGGGTCTCCACCGGGGACGTCGGGGCTGTGAAGATGCGAGCTGCGGCGGCGGCGGCGGCTCGGGGTTCGTCGAAAGGGGGGGAGACTCGAGACGGGGGGAGACTCGCGAGAGGTGACTCGAAGGAGGCGGCGGCGAGAGGGAGGTCGGCGTTGCCCTCGGGTGACGAGGATGACGTCGACGCGGCGTGGACAGAGGACGTACACGCCGTGTCACCGAACGCGGATGAGGTCCCGCGGGTGTACGTGAATGAACAGAGGGAGGCGGAGGAAGCCACTTCGGAGTGGCGGGCTCGGCGGGAGTGGGCTTCTTATTGGTGGTGGTGGTGGCGGGACAGGGACGCGGAGGCGAGAGAGGCCGCGGAGGTGTACGGTAGTCGCCGTGTGCGTGTGGAGGCGCGCCCGGGGTGGCCGGCCCGTGGGGTGCGTGACATGGGGGACGAGGTTCCGTGGATAGTACCCCCCCTGCACTCATCGCTTAGAGCGGGTGTGTGGTAGACTAAATAAAAAGACAGCATCGATATTGTCGAGGGTTCGCGCGAGACCGGGAAATAAAGTGCCCGAGGAATTCCCCGCCGAGGTCACAACGCGTCGAGCCTTTGGGAGCGCGGCGGCGAGGTATCGGGATCGAGTCCCGTACCGCGCTGTCGTCGGAGTAAGTCGCGCGGATCCGGGTGGGTCGGAGCGGCGGATAGGAAGCGGGGAAAGGACGCGACCCGAGGGACCTTTGGGGTGCCCCTCCGGTGAATCCAAGGGTTGTTGACACCGGGATAGTGGTACGATGAGCGGGACGCACCACCCCTCGCCTCTCTCCCCATCGCCGCAGAGGCGATCCACGGGCGGTGAGATCGAGCCGCTGCCCTCACCGGTCACGCCCACTCGCCAGGACTCCGGCGGTACGCTCTCCATCAAGGGCCTGGACCAGCTCGAGCTGACGCGCTCGCCCCGGAACAGCACCCGCGATGAGGACAGGGACATACATACATCCCCCGTGGAGCTGACGCGGTCGAGGGAGAACAGCGTGCACGGCCCGCAAGGAGGAGGCGGGCCGGGGTTCATGTCCCCGGAGGCGCAACTCGCGCTCTATCCCATGTTCTTCTGCGAGGAGCGGCACGAGCAGAGCGACACCGGCACGGAAACACCGGGCGGCAGCAACGAGGTGGTGTCCAAATGGAGGATGAAAGATCGCATGAAGACCACGTCCGTCGCGCTCATCCTCTGCCTTAACATCGGCGTCGACCCGCCGGACGTGCTAAAGATATCACCCTGCGCGCGGATGCAGTGCTGGATCAACCCGCTCGCGATGCAGGCCCAGAAAGCGCTGGACTGCATCGGGAAGGCGTTGCAGGCGCAATACGAGCGATGGCAACCGCGGGCCAAGTACCGGCTCCAACTGGATCCCACGGTGGAGGACGTCAAGAAGCTCTGCGCGAGCTGCAGGCGGAACGCGAAGAACGAGCGCGTGTTGCTGCACTACAACGGCCACGGCGTGCCACGCCCGACGGTGAACGGGGAGGTTTGGGTGTTTAACAAGTCATACACGCAGTACATCCCGCTGTCCGTGTACGACTTGCAGGCGTGGGTGGGTAAACCGGCGATTTACGTCTTTGACTGCTCGGGCGCCGGGGTGGTGGTGAACACGTTCCTTCAACTGGCGCAGCACGGTAACCTCGGTACGCCGCAGCACGGCTCCGGACCCGGGGGAACGAACGGCGGGGTCACGAATCCGACGAGTCCGAACCGGCCGGGTGCGACGATGGGCGGCGCGAATTCGTCTTTGACGCCGCCGCCGCCGTCGGGACATGTGGGCGGCGGCGCCGAGGCGACGATGGGCGGCATCATGCCCCTCGGCGCGGGCGGCCAGGAGACCATTCTACTGGCGGCGTGCGGCGCGGATGAGCTCCTGCCGCAGTCCGCCGAGCTCCCCGCGGACGTGTTCAGCTCGTGCCTCACCACCCCCATCAAGATTGCGCTCCGGTGGTTCTGCCAGCGGTCCATCCTCCGGGGCGACGGGATCTCCATGGACCTCATCGATAAGATCCCCGGGCAGGAGAACAACAGGAAGACGCCGCTCGGTGAGCTGAACTGGATCTTCACCGCCATCACGGACACGATCGCGTGGAACGTCCTGCCGCAGCCGCTGTTCCAGAGGCTGTTCCGGCAGGACCTACTCGTGGCGTCGCTGTTTCGCAATTTTTTATTAGCCGAGCGGATCATGCGCGCGAACAACTGCACGCCCATATCGTGCCCCGCGCTGCCGCCCACGTACCAACACCCGATGTGGCACGCGTGGGACATGGCGGTGGAGATTTGTTTGCTGCAGCTCCCGAGTCTCGTCGCGGGTGACCCGAACGTCGAGTTCGCTCCGAGTCCTTTTTTCACCGAGCAGCTCACCGCGTTTGAGGTTTGGCTGGAGCACGGGTCGGAGCGTAAACCCCCGCCCGAGCAGCTTCCGATCGTGCTGCAGGTGCTGCTGTCGCAGTCGCACCGGCTCCGCGCGCTCGTGCTGCTCGGACGGTTCCTGGACATGGGCCCGTGGGCGGTTGACTTGGCGCTGTCGGTGGGTATATTCCCGTACGTCTTAAAGCTGCTGCAGACCACCGCGCCGGACCTTCGGCAAATACTGGTCTTCATCTGGACCAAGATCCTCGCGCTGGACCGCAGCTGCCAACTCGACCTCGTCAAGGACAACGGGCACGTGTACTTCATCAGGTTTCTCGACTCACCGCAGGTGCCCAGCGAGGAAAGAGCCATGGCGGCGTTCGTCCTTGCCGCAATCACGGACGCCCACCCGAAGGGACAGACGGTCTGCGCGCAATCCGGTCTCATGCAGATCTGCCTGAGCCACCTGCCCCAGGCGTCCTCCCCAGCGGGCTCACCCTTGTTCGTCCGCTGGCTCTGCCTGTGCGTCGGTAAGTTGTGGGAAAACTTCAAGTCTCTCCAGGGGGAGGCGTTTTTGTCCGGCGCGCCCGAGGCCATCGCGCCGCTGCTCGCGCACCCGATCCCGGATGTCCGCGCGGCGGCCGTCTACGCCCTCGGCGCGCTCATCTACGTACCCCCCGATCGCGTCGAGCTCGATACAGACGGCGAGGGCGACGATGGGGAGATCAAGGAGGACGTCGAGCATGGAGCCTCGGACCGGGAGGGACAAAGGGGGGGACAAAGAAGCGGCCTTCTCGACGCCGATAGAGCCGCCGCGGAGCGCACCATCGCGTGCCAGATCTTACCGGGCATCTCGGACGCCTCCCCGCTGGTGCGCGTGGAAACCGCGGTGGCGCTCGGGCGGTTGGCGTGCGTCCACTCGATGCTGTTCCAGTCCGCGGCGGCGTGGTGGCGGCGGGCTCGGTCGGGGGGCGGGAGCCCGCGGCCGAGCTCGGGAGCCGCCGGGTCCTCCTTCGACGGCGGCGCCGCGAGCCATGAGGGCGACGGCAGGCTCGCCGCCGGTGCCAGGCCGTCACTCGGCGAGAGCGGCGTCATCGGCGGCTCCTTCGACTCCGGGCGCAACGCGGGGGTACACGCGGCGAGTCCGGAGGGACCTTACGAACCCGCCTTTGGCACCCTGGGATACCGCGATCCCAGCGTCGATAACCTCGCGGCGAGGGACAAACCCGAACCAAACGTCCCGGGTTCACCCCCGCGGGAGTCTCACGCGGATGGAGATGCAGCTCGCACACAAGGTGCCACGACAAACGCAAACACGTTCGCGAGCGCGGATGCCGCGCGCGTCGGCGGCGGGCTCTACGTCCACCTCCTCGAGCAGCTCGTGGAGCTGGCGCAGGATCCGAGCCCGAGGGTCTCGGGCGTGGCGCAAAAGGCGCTCGTCGCGACGGGTATCGAAACCACGCACCCGCTGCTGCACCCGGTGCTGCGTAAGTCGCCGTTCAACCCGCACGGGCCGTACCGCGCGGATAGCACACACGGGGACACGCGGGGCGGGTCCGAGGCGAGCGCCCGGGGCGACGTGTCGGGATCGCCCACCTACGGCCGAGGGGAAGAGGCGGGGATGGGAGCGACGCTTGGACGGGGCGGTAGGACGCCTAGCTGGCACCAGAAGCTCAGCAGCGCGGCGGCGCGGCTGTTGGGATCGCCGAGGGCGGGGTCGGGCGGGATGGGGTCGAGCGTGTTCAGTCCTGGGTCCGTCGCCGGGACGCCGCCGGCGACGACGCGGCTTCGATTGAACCCGGACACCCCCGGCACCATAGGCGGTCAGATGTCGGGCGCGGCGCCCTCGCGGACGCGGTCGCACAGCGCGCTCGGCAACAACAACGCGGCGCACGCACGCGGGGGTACGGACGGACCGACAGCGGGAACGGACCGGGACCGGACGATTCGAAACGGGGGCGGCATGCGTCGCAACACGACGGTGGGCGGTGAGCTCGGATCGCCCCCGATGGCGGAGCACCCGTCGTTCCCGCCCGCGTTTGCCGAGCCGCCGGAATCGCCGAAAGTAGGTCACAGACGGAACGGATCTTCTCTTGCCCCTCCTCCGTTTAAAGGGCCCGACGGCGACGCGCGCGGTCCCCTTCGAGCGGTTCTTCCAAAGTCGCACATATTCCAGTGGTCATGTGCGCACTTCAGTCGGAGCCTGCTCGAACCCGCCAGCGGCCACGGGCACGGGTACGATTTCGACGACGAAGAGTTTTTCTTCCCCCACGGCGTCGTTCCGGGCGGCGGGCGACGCGGCGCGACGCCCAAGAACCTGCACCAGCGCCTTGACCCGTCCAAGCGGCTCGCGCGGCGTCGCATCGAGGAGGAGAACATGCGACGAAGCGGCCGCGCGCGCAAAGAAACGCTCAAGCTCACCGAACACTTAGCGTCCGTCGACATGGACGAGTCGGCGACGCCCGCGTGTTTGCTCATGCACCCCATCGCGCCCACCGCGGCGATCGCCGACGACCGCGGCATCGTGCGCGTGTGGGATTACCAATCGGGCGCGATGTTGAACAGGTTCAGCGCGGGGATGCCCGGGCGGTCGGTCGCGACGCTGTCGCTCGTGAACGACCTCGACGACGCGTTGTTGATGACGGGGGGCGTCGACGGATCGGTCCGGGTCTGGCGCAACTACGCGGCGCAGGGTGAGGAGACCCTCGTGACGGCGCTCCGCGCGCTCCCGCTCCCGTCGTCCGCGCAGAGCGGAGGGACGTCGGACGGCGGCGGGAGCGTCGTCGGCGGCGCCGCGGGGGGCATGGCGGTCCCTGGGTCGAACGAAGCAGGAGGTGCGGGTGGTAACAACCACGCCGGGTCTGTTTCGTCGAGCGCTTCCGAGGCGCCGATCCGGGGCCGACCCCCGAGCCACAGGCGGAGCTCGTTCACCGCCGAGCGATCTGTTTGGAAGAACAAAGGCGTGGTGTCGTGGCAGCAGCAGAGCGGGTGCCTGTACGCGTCTGGGGACACGCAGCCGGTGCCGCTGCTCCGGGTGTGGGACATGACGCGGGAGCTGTGTTTGGAGAGTTTGCAGATGCAATCGCCCGGGACGTGCCTCACCGCGGAGGGTGCGCTGCTCATGGCGGGCGCCGCGGACGGTGCGGTGCTGTCGTACGACCTGCGCACGCCCGCGCGGCTCCTCTCGGTGGTCCAGACGCACCAGCACCCGGTGGTGTCCATCTTACTCCAGCCCGGGCAGACGTCCAACCTGGTGGTCACGGGATCGGTCAACGGCGAGATGAAATTTTGTGACTTGCGCAACGCGGCGAAGCCGTTCTATACCACCGAGGTTCAGAGGCCGTCCGCGGGGCAAGGGGGCGGCGGTGGGAGGCCGACGCTCAGCGCGCTCGTGGCGCACAAGTACGCGCCGGTCATCGCGTCGGGGTCGAGCGAGCGCGCGATCAAGCTGTGGGATCTGGAGGGCAACAACGTCGCCTCGATTCGGTATTACAACTCGTTCTTGGGTCAGCGCATCGGCGCGGTTCGGTCGCTGGCGTTCCATCCGAACTCGCTGCTGTTAGCGGCGGGTTCGAACGATTCCATCGCGACGGTGTACAGCGGAGAGATGGGCGGTGGTGGGTCGGGTTCACACAGGAGGTAGAGAAGTGTAGCGTTTGATGGATTTGAATATCTCATTTGAATCTCATTTGAATCTCGTACGGCTGGCGTCGTCCTCCTCATCTCAGACTGCGGTAGTGCGTCGCGATACCCTCTCCTTCCTGCCCGAGCGCACCGTACATCCTTCCCAAACCCGCCGCCGCCGCAATCAAATCCGCGCGTCGCTCGCGCGCCTCCCGGTCCCCGTCCCCATCCCCGTCCTCGTCCTCGCCCGCGCCGCCCTTCCCCGGGCTTCCGAGCGCCCTCGCGAGGGTGGACATGTCGAGGCTGGACGTCCGCTCGGGCCCGGCGGACCCCGCGCCGCGCACCGCCGTGTCCTCGTGTCCTCCCGCGCCGCCATCCTTTGACGTCCCGAACGGATCCTCCGGTAAATCACCACCGTCGCGCGATGAATCCAGCGCCGCGGTGGCGGCGTCGACGGCGGCTCGGATGACGTCCTTCTTTTTCACAAGTGTGTCCCTCACCGACCCGGCGTCTTCGGCGGTGCCCATGGCGAGCACGCGCAGCAGCGTCGCCGCGAGCTGCGCGCCGAGCTGCGGTTTATACCTCAGGTCCGCGAGCGCGGGCTCGCCGCCGTCGTTCGGGGCTGAGTCACCGGTGAGGCTGGGCTCGAGGGATTCGAGCGATTCGAGCGCGACGGTGACGATGCTCACCGTGTCTGGGTACGCGTTGCCAAACTCGCAGCGTTCGCCGAGCGTCGCGAGCGTCGCCGCCGCGTGCATGCGAATCTTAAAGTTCCGCGTGTCCCGCAGTAGCATCAGTAACATGCGGACCACCAGCGGGGACCACGCGCTGTCGCCCGCGGCGGTGGTCGGGTTGCGGAACAAGTTGGCCATGGCGTGGCACGCGTTCCATTGAACCTTCGCGTTGCCCGTGGTGAGACACGACATCAGCGCCTGGATCACGCCGGGAAGCCACGCTTTGGACGGCTCCGACGAGAAGTCCGCGGCGGACACCAAGTACCCCAGCGCGCGAGCGGCGTTGGCGCGAACCTTATCGCCCTCCTGCGTCGCCGCCGCGACGCACGACTCCGCGATCTTCGCGAGGGTGGATTCACTCACGATTTCCCCCGCGGTGCCGCACACGTTGGCGATGGCCCACGACGCCGGTAACCGGACGCTCTTCGCGGAGTCCTTCAGAGCCTTCAGAAGTAGGTCCACAGACGGATCCAACGCGTCACGAAGAGCACCGGACGATTCGTGGGTGAGCGCGGCGAGCGCGCCGATGGCTCGACACGCGGCGGCTCGCACAGCCGGCGCCTTCTCATTCGCCAGCGATAACCTCGGCGCCTCCATTAGCGCACGCCTGTTCGCCTCGGATGTGCCCGCGAGCGCGGCGGCGGTTAGACCGTTATACGCGCCGAGCCCCGCGGCGCGAACTAAGGGCGAGGAGTGACGTGTCATCGCGGGGAACTGCGCGGACGCGACGTCGTCCCACAACGCGGCGAGGGAGTCGGTCGGAAGAGACCAACCTTTTTCGTTTTCCTTCTCAGCCTGCTGCTGCTGCTGTGAGGGGTCGTCCTCGGCCGCCGTGCCCGCGCCGCCGCCGCCCACGGCCGCGAGGAAGTCCGCTAGGAGCTTCGCGGACGCCTGAGCGACGCGAACGTCCCCGTCGCCGTCCTCGTTCCCACGGCTCGCGGCAAAGGTACTCGCCGGTAAAATCGATCGAAAGCCAAACGAATCGTCGGCGTCGAGCATCGCGGACACAGCCGCCGGGTGCGCCGTCGCCGCCGCCCTCAGCGCACCGAACGCCTCGCACCGCGTCCCAGCGCCCTCACCGCCCGCAGCGTAACGCACCAACCCCGGGAGGATCCCACCCAGGCTTCCCGAGGCTGAACCATCATTGGCCCCGTCGGACCCGGGCGTCAAAGAGTCCGTCACCTCAACCGGCGCACCCTTCGCCGCCAACGCCGCGGTGAGCGCCGCGAGCAGCGACACCCGCGCGGCGCCTACCTCGCCGTCAACCCGGGAGGCACCCTCTGTAGGAAGGTCGAGGAGCCGTTTTTGAATCCCACCGAGCGCCTTCGGTACCAAGTCACGGGGCAAACGACCAAACGGAGCCGCGTCAAAGAAAGCGCTCAACGCCTTGCACGCCGCGGGGAGGCACGACAACGCCGGTTCACCTCGCACCGCCCTCACCAACGCCTCGTGCGTGGCACACGCGGTGTCACCGAGCGTGGAGGACAAGGATGCGAAGTTGGCGCGGATCACAGCGCCAGTCTTGGAATTGAACCTCACCTCCGCGGCGGCGAAATAGGTCCGAGTCGCGGGTCCCTCGAGTAGGTGCGCCGTCGCCGCCAACGCCGCGGCTCTCACCCTGGGCGACGGGTCGTTCAGTGCGCACCGCACCACCGTGGGCGTGGGTGACCTCGCGAGCAGCTGCGCGACGCTCGTGGGCAGGAGCTTGGGCCAGTGCGCGTGGAGGCTCCGTGGGTTGGCGCGTGCCAACGCGGAGACGCAGAGCGCGGCGTTGGCTCGAACCTTCGAAGCTCCGAATCGATCGCCAATCTCACCCCCCCGCCCGCCGTCGCTCTCGCTCGCGTCGCTGTCCGACGACCCGTACCCGCGACTACTCTCAGCGGAACGTAAGTGCGGGGGAACGTAGCCGCCTCGGCCGGGGCTGGTCGGGGGCTGATCGTTCGTGACGTCTGAGGTCTGTGCTGGGGTTTGCTTGTGATCGACGCCGTACGCGAAAAACCTTCGAAGATGCGTCACCAGCGCACTCACCACGCGTTCGGGCCAAACCCCGCACCCCGCGCACACGTGCGCGCACCTCGTCGCCGCCGCGAAGAACCGCGAGGAGCTCGCGTCCTCGGCGGGTCGCGCCCTTCCCATCGTGCGCGGCGCGCCCTCGGGGGAGACGCCCTCGCCGCGGGTCTCGGCGTCCAGCGCCGACACGATAGCCTCGCCGACCGCGACATGCGCCTGCGTCGTGACGCACCCGGTGGACGCGCGGCTGACTAACGCGCCGAGGGCGTTGAGCGCGTGCCTCGCGGTGTCCCTCGCGCCGCCCCGCGCGCGGCTCGATTCCCCTTCGTTCGCGAGCGCGCCCGCTTGACCAGTTTTATTGGAGGACTTTTTGGATATTTTGGCGAGGAGCGCGGAGATGAGCGCGTCGACCTCCTGCGCCGGGAGGTGGGCGCCGCCCTCTTGCAGCAGCTGCGCGAGCGTCTTGAGCGAGTTCTGCGTGGTGCGCGCGTCCTCGTTCAAGCTCGCTGGGTCGGTCAGCACGCCGCGGTAGTACGCCGCGAGCGTGGACGCGATCTCCTGGTCCAAATGGAGCCTCTGCGCGCTGAGGAGGTCCCCGACGAGGGCGTCGAGGGCGCCGCGGCCGCTGGTGGACGCCTCGGCGACGCCGTCCTCTCTGTCCTGTCCGTTCATCGCGCGCACGAGGAGGAGGACGTCCGCGGATATCTCCGCCGGGGTGGCGTCGCCGTCGGGCGGGGGGCCCAACCCGGAGCTGTCCTCGAGGAAGGATCTGGCCGCGGTTCGGAGCGCGTCGCGTGAGGATGATGACCTCGCCGCGTCCTTTACCGGGGCCATGGCATCGCGCCAAGGGGCACCGCCCGAACGTGCCGCGAACGATCGACGCTCCTCGCGGCGCGCGCGCGAGGGAGGGGCCCTCGGGGCTTCGCGCCAGCCACCCATCTGTCTTTCCCGTTTCGAACCGAAGGGGACCAAAGATCTCAAGGCCGAGACTGTCTATCCCGGCCGAGTCACGAAGCCCGGTCACCCACGAGCGCCACCCTGTCGCTCGACCGAATGTACTAAAAGCCGCCGCGCGCTCGCGCGGGGACTTGTGGCCGGTGAGATCGTTCCACTGCTGTTTTACACGTCTGGTCAAAGAGTCTGTCGGCACGAAAACTCGAGCCCAAGTTTGGAGCTCAACCTCATCTACCCGGTGTTGGCAGGTTGCGCCCGTGATACATGCGCATGATGACGTGCGGGTTCGAGACGTGGCGAGACAGTGTGATGTGTACGTTTGACGTCTAGGATTCAATTGATCAATGTAGGCTAGTTACTCGTACATCCAGCCGGGTGTCACTGACGCGGTGCCATCGCCGTGCAAATGGTTCGCACCGAGGCGTGTTCTGTTGAGATCTTCCTTTTGATGCTACCTCAAGTGCGTGTTTTCAACACGTCGAGTCTCGACGTGTTGGAAGGTAGCTCCGAATCCAAAAGCGATTCAAAAGGGAGATCGTGTCCCACAAACACGCTCCGGTGAGATCACGATGAGATCACTAGCACAGCGATAGATCCACGCGGACAGCACGGCTCGTGCTTTCTTCTTCTTCTTACGCGAACTTCTCGAGCTCGGCGCGGAGCTGGCGGGTGAAGTCGTCGCTCTTCTCGCTGTCGTCCCAGTCCTCCTCCCACTGGTTCACATCCTCGGCGTCCTCCTCCTCGGCTCCCCACTCTGCGCGGACGAATGAAGGCGACGAGGTAAGGTCAGAACGCGAGATCTCGCTAGGGTAAGATTGGGGCGATATATCGGGGCGCTCTCTAGATCCGGGGTTGGGTTCGGGCGCGCGCGACTCACCTTCGTTGCCGAACTCCTCGAACTCGTCGTCGCACTCGAGGTCGACGGCGACCTCCTTCTTCTCCTCCTTCTTCTGCTCGGTCATGGCGCTCGCGCGGTCTCAACTGCCGTGTGCAGAGCAGACTGAAGATGAAATCTTCTCGGACGCGACTTTATTTTCGAGCCGTTGAAAAACGGCCATCACGGCCGGTCCAGAGCCCAGATAGCGCTCGCGCTGGACTCGACGAGGGGTCGGTCCACGCGTCGGCGAAGTATCGAGGTCGTCCGAGGCGCCGCGAGGTACTCGGCGACATCGGCGATGGCGTCCAGGGGCGGGACCGGAAAGGCACCCGCGTCGTCGTCCTCGGAGGAGGATCCGCACCTCTCCGAGTCCATGGCTCGGGTGAAGCAGATGGCGGAGATGGCCAACCTCGCGGCTTCGAGGCTGGTCGGTGACGTCGACGGATCCACGCGTGCGGCGGCGACGGGCGCGCTCCTCCCGGCGGACCAACGTGCGACGCCCCGGGCCAAACACGCAGGCAAAGGGTCGGCTAGCAGAGGGGACCGAGCGGGCATGAGGGAGCGACCCATGAACGTCGTGGTCGCGCCCGTCGCTTCTTCGTCCGGGGGGTTCGTCGCGTCCGACGACGACGACGCGGGGCCTTCGCACGCGGAGGCTCGCGCGCAGCTCCTGCGGCTCATATCGCAGCACGCGGGGGAGGAGCTCCTGGGCGGCGACGACTCCTCCAGCGACGACGGCGCGCGTCTCGGCTTCGGGAACTCGCCCCTCTCCGACGGCTTGCTCAAGAAACTGACACCGCCCAAGCTCGCCATGAAGGAGATCGAGGCGCGCAAAGAGGCTGCCGCGAGGGAGGCGGAGGAACTCATGCGGCGGCAGAACGCCGTCCACGAGCTCCTCCAGACGGTCGCGAAGCAGAACGAGTCGCGCATCAAGCGCGCCAAGGAACACATGGCGCCCGACGGCCGATCCCCATCCCAAGGCACCGTCTTCAAACCCCCGAATTCATCATCGGACTCAAACGACGACGACGCCACGCCCACCGCCGTGCCCGCCAAGGTTGTCGACGACGACGACGACGCCGAGGCGTCACAAAAACCGTGGGAAGGCGACCGGCCGTGGAGGGAGAACATCCGGCCGTCCTTCTGGGAGGAACGCGAGCGACGCGAACGGGAGCGGAAAGCGGCCGACTCGCACAAAACCGCCGCGAACAAAGCGGATCTCAAATCGAGACCCGCGTGGGGCGCGACGATCCCGCTGGAGCCCACGCGTGGATCCCACCCGGGCAAGAAACCGGCGGGGCTGGAGGCTGCACAAAGAGGGAACCCGGAGGATACGGAGAAGCGACGGGCGGAGGTTAAGAAATTCTTGGCGGATAGCAAGCGTAAATGGCGCGAGAAGATCGCGGCGGAGAAGGCGGAGCTGGAGGCGAAGCGGACGCACCGCGCGGCGATGAAAAAGGCTGAAGACGAGCGATCCAGGATGATGGCGCAGCAGGCGGCGGCGGAGCGCGCCAAGCGGGGCGGCGACGCGCCCGCCAAGCCCAAGCCCAAGCCCAAGCCGATGCATCTCGAGTGGGTGGACCCCGCGGACGACGACGCGCCAAAGTCGTTGGCTGATTTGGCCATCCCCGTCAAGCCCGCGCCCGCGCCCGAGGTTGAGATCCCCGAGCCGGTGGACATCCAGCCGCTGGTCCAGAAGGGTGCCGCGAAGACGGACGCGGCTGCCGAGAAGAACAACGTGCCGGAGACCGAGGCTGAGGACGCCAAACCCGTCATCACCTACAAGCCCCTCAAGATGAAACCCAAATCCCCGGAGAAACCCGTCGCGGCTCCGCGTAAAGAATCCCCGGCGAAGCCCAAGCCGAACCCGCTCGGTTCGTTCGAGTCCGAACTCGTGGCCATACAGGCTGAGCTGGACGCCTCGGTGGATGCGCACGCCGCGGCGCTCGCGCTCACGGCGGCGGCGCCGCGGATCAAGCGAATAGCGGCGGGGCGGGAGGATCTCACGCGGGGGGAGGATTCATTTTCACAAGCCACCCCGTCGTCGTCCTTCGCGGCGCCCACGAACGCCAAGGAGGAAGCCGAGGCGCGGCGGCGGGCCGGCGAGGAGGCTGCGGAGAAACGTCGGCAGGCTAAGGTGTTGAAAGACGTCGCGAGGAGGCTCGCGGATACCATCGATAACCTCGCGCTCGCGCAGATAGCCGCGGGCGGACCGACCTCCTCGGGGATGTCGAGGGACGCGTCGCCGGTGTTCAAGAGACCTAAACCGGCGTCCAGACGCATCGAGGTTGAAGAGGCGCGAGAGACAACCTCGGCGGAGGAGGAGGCTGCCGCGGTGGCGGTGCAGAGCGCGTTCCGAGGTCACGTCGCTCGCAAGGGTGTCCGCGCTGAAATCAACGCGGGAATCTTGAAACCGTCCAGGGCGCAGACCTCGTACACGCACGCCTCCGGGCGGCACATCACCTTCTCGCCGAAGATCGACGACGGCGGCGAGGGCGGTGCGGGAGGAGCGCGGGGGGACGGAAGCGGGGACGAAGTCGACGAGGACGACGTCGAGGTTGTCTTTGACGACGAAACAGTTCAGAAATCGAAATCGCTCGTGCCGGCGACGTCACCGGAGAGACAACCCCCGATGCCACGCCCACGGCTTTTGGGGGTCAAGACCGGCCGGCCGGGCACCCACACCGTGCTGCCAAACGACGAGCACGTGCCGAAGCCCGAGGACTGGCTCGCGCAAGGGTCCTCGGCGCACCGCAAGTTAGCAGCCAGGCTGGCGAGACACCGACCCACGCTCGACGTCGACGCGCCGTACGACACGGGGAAGATGAGCCAGGATAAAATCGACGCGTTAGCGGCGGCGGCGTTTGGATCCAAGGAGGAAAGACGCGCGGCGAGGGCGGCGGAGACGCTCGCGCTCCCGGCGCCGACGGTGGCGCCGCAGCCGAGGGAGCCGGTTGGAATCTTCTCGTTGTACACGAGGAGAGCCGCCGCCGCCGCCGCCGCCGCGGCGGTGTCGTCGGAAACTGCGCGCGTCGCCGAGGAGTTGGAGAAGAAACTGGAGTTGGAGAAGGACACCGCGGTGCGGAGCTCGCAGACGGAACCGCTCGCGCTGGTGTACGAGCGCGTGGAGGCTCCGTCGCCCGCGCGGCCGGCGGCTCTCCCGGCCCCAGCGGAGAAAAAGAAGGCTTCCAAGAAGGAAAAGAAGGAAAAGAAGAAGAAGAAGGAGAAGAGGGAGAAAAAGGCCCCAACACCCTCGCCCACGAAACCCCCGATCGAGAAGCCCACCGAGCCCGCCGAGCGCTGGGCCAGGCGCCAGCTCGAGCTGGAACGCCGAGAGGAGCCGCCCGCGCGCCTCGCGCTCTCGGCTGATTTATCACCGAGGCAAAAGGCGGCGATGACGGCGCTCTCCGCGGAGGTGTCGTCCGACGGCGACCGGCCGACCGCGGGCGAGCTCGAGCACCAGCTACGGTCCGAGCTCAACCTGTTCGACGAGATGGGCGAGATGGCGGAGGAGCTCTCGCAGCTTCAACAACAGCAGGAGCTGTTTCAGGCGGAGCAAGTCGCCACCGCTCTGGCGCAGGCGCTCGAGACGGAACGCGAACGCATCCGGAAACAGGAGGAAAACGCGCGGGCGCAGATGGCCAGGGCGAAGGAGCTCGAGGAGACGTACGTGCGACGCGCCGAGGAGCTGGAGAAGACCGCGATGGAGACCGCGGCGAGGGTACGCGAGGAGAGCCTCAGGCAGGTGCGGGAGGTGACGGAAATGTTCGTGAAGAGCCTCGCGTCGGGAACCGCGGTGGAGCGCGCGGCTGCCGCGGAGCTCGTCTCCAGGGGCATGCCCGCCGCCGGTGCACTCACGGTGGAGGCCGCGTTCGGGTCACCGGCGTCCGTGGAGAAGCCGCTCCCGGAGGAGGACGAGGCGGACGAAGAGGAACACGGGGTGGTTCCCACCGTCGACGCCGACCTCGACCCCGACGTCGTCCTCGCGGAGTTTGACGCCGCCGCCGAGGCTATCCTCCGCGGGGAAAAGTCGGACGCCGCGGCGAAGATGCTCGCGGACGCAGCCGCCGCCACCGCCGCGTCTAAACCACCCGGCGAAGGAGACCACGACGACGACGAAATCGAGGATGAGATTGGCTACGTCGACGTTCGACCCGCGCCCGAGTCGGACGACGATACCTCCATCGTCGACGAGGTCGGCGTCGTCGAGCGTTCCGAGCTCAGCGTCACCGCGTCGTCGATCCCGGAGGAATCGATCCCACACGTTCAAGGGTCCACGCGCGGATCCAAGTCGTCGTCATCGAGGGGCCTCGCGGTGTCGGACGAACCGGGAACCGAACCGTCCCCGACCCGGTCCGAGGAATCATTCGACGACCGGTACCGAGAGGTGACCGCGAAACACGAGGACGTTCAGCGCAGGCTCCGCGCCAGGCAGAAGACGCTTCGAACCCAGGAGCTCGCCGCGAAACAGGCGAAGATCCGCGAGATGGAGTTGGAGCTCGCGCGGCTCGAGCAGGTCGACGGTTTGACTTTGGCGGATGAGGCCAAGTTTGAAGCCGAGGTCGCCGAGTACGACGTGGAACACAAGTTGCGGGCGCACCAGGAACGTCTGGCGCAGCTCGAGGAAACGGTCGAGGCGAAACGGCTCGAGGCGCTGGCGCTGCGGAAGATGAAATCCGTGGAGCTGGAGCTCGCGCGCGAGATTCACACGCTGGACGACGACATCGAGCGCATTCGGAGCCCGATCAAGGCCCCCGAGCGGCTCACCCCGGTGAAGACTTCGAAAACCTCGCCCGTCAAGCGAAGCGGAGGCCGACCGTCGTCACCGTCGCCGGAACCCCCGCTCGTCGGCGAGGAGGACATCCCGGAGGAGTCCATCGCGACGGAGATCGGATCCTACGACTCGGACGTTTTCCAGCCCATCCCCGCGCCGGCGGGCTCAGCGCGCTCACCTAACAGGTCACCCCGGTCTTCCATGGGGTCGGACACGAGCGGCGGTCACCCGCACTCGCCCCTCGAGCTCCACCCGCCCGCGCACGCTGTATCCCCGCCCAAGAAGAAGGGCGGATCGCCCGGCAAGAAGAGCGGATCGTCCGGTTCCTCGAGCGTCTCTGAGATTCACTCGAGCGTCTCGGAGATTCACTCGCCCGAGACTTCGATTCGCACCGACGCGTACTCGGAAGATGACTTCGAGCCGCCCGGTACCGATACCGAATCCGCGGCTTCATCCGGCCGGACGGTGCGCACGAGGGACGTCACCGGTGAGTCACCGTCGCTCTCCGGCGAGGCGACGTCGCTCCTCGGGGTGTTGCACTCGCACCTGCTGGGCGAAGCTCTGGACGACGTCGCCGCCGTCGCATTCGGCGAGGCCGCCGGGCACGCGGCTGACCCCGGGAGCCCGCTGTCCCCCGCTCCCGCCGCCGAGGACCTCGTGCGCCGCGCGACGGCGACGCGCGCGGCGTCCCTCGCGCGCGTCGCGATCGAACGGTGCGGCGCGGACGCGTCGGCGTTGAAGCGACTCGACTACTCCGCCGTCGCCGGCGGACTCGGCCGAGATGAAACCGCCGAACCGGCAAATGTCGGTCTCGCCGCGCTCGCGGACGCGACGTCGCGACGTCGGTGCTCCGACCGGCTCGTGTTCGACGCGGTGCGCGAGGTTCTCCTCGAGTCCTTACCTCTCGTGGGCGTGTACGGCGTCCAGATGGGTTCTGGACAGATGGACGGGCTGATCGAGGTTGTATCCGCTCGGGCTGCTACGGTGATGGACCCGCCGCACGGCGGTCGGGTCGCGGTGGACGACGTCGTGAAGGACGACGTCAAGGCGAGCGACGACGAGGGGTGGTACGACGTGGTGTTCACGGAGAAGGCGATCCTGACTCGGCTCGCCGAGGAACTCTTCGACGACGTCGTGGAGGACACGGTGCTGAGTCTCATGTTCGGAAAGTGAGAGGAAAGAGAAAAAGTCGGCGATTGTACTTAGTGTAGACGATTGTTGAATGCGATTGAAGTAGTTATTGAAACTCAGGCCATGACGGGTCGCGACCCGCGGCTTCCCTTGCCCTTGACCGACCCTGGGGTCGGGGGAGGACCGCCTCGGCCCGACTTCATGGGCGAGAGCGCATCCGGCGGCCTGCGCCCGGTGGCCTTTGCCAACGTCACCTCAGCCTCGTATTTCACCTGGGTCCTGTCCGCAACCTTCGCGGCGCCGTCCTCATCCTCCTCGCGATCGTCATCCTCGGAGTCGTCCTCGGAGTCCGCGAGCAGGTCGATGCGAAAGTTGTGCGCCGACACGGAGGAGGACTGACCGAAGGACCGCGACAGCGTGCTCTTCAGGCTGTCCTCGCCTTTTTGATTCACGAGGTTAAGCGATTTGAGGAGCTTGCGCTCGCAATCCGCCAACGCCTCCACCACGGTCTCGTCCGTGATCACCAAGGACCCCGACGACGAGTACGCCTCCGTGTGCGTGTTATCCAACCTGTCGACGAGGTGCTCGGTGCCCGCCTTCATGCTCACCATCACCTTGTTGAGTCGCTCGAATTTGGACTTGACGCGGTCGTTGTTCGCGGTGCTCTCCGTGAGTTGCTGTTCGTAATCATCCACCAGCCTGCGCGAGGCGCCGGTCCCCGCGCCGTCCAGCCTGAACGACTCGATCTTCTGCCTGATCCCGTCGATCTCCTCCTTCAGGGCCTCCACCCGCGTCTGGCCGTCCGTGGTGAGCTGCTTGAGGTTGTTGTTGGTGTCCTCCTGGGTCATGAATTTGTTGACAACCTCGTGGATGTCCACCACGCCCGTGGCATCCTTGATGCGGTGGAAGGCATCCTCGTAGTTGTTCAGCTTACCCGCCACGGACGCGCGTCGGCGCTCCTCCTCGCCCATCTTGGCTCGAAGATCCGCCTCCTTCTTCCGTTGCGCGGCGGCGTCGCGGGCGGTGGCGTCGTCGTCCCGTTTCTTTCGCATCCGCGCCGTCTCCGCGTTCATCTGCTCGCGCTGCCGCAGCATCTCCCGCCTGTCCCGTATGTCCTTCTCCCGGTCCATCCGTTCCTTCTTGAGCGAATTCTCCACGTCGGCGAGTTCGGACTTTGCCTTGTCTTTACTCGCGTTGGCTTCGTGCGACAGGAGCACGAGCTCGGCGAGATCTTTCTCCTTGGCCTTGATGGCGCGGTCCATGCCTTGGAGCTGCGCGTCGAAGGTGACGCGCTCGTCGCCGAGCCGCTTGACGATCTGCTGGTACGTCTTCTGGATGGACTGCGCCTCGTTGTACTTGATGAGAGCCTTGTCGAAGCGGTTCTCGAGTTGTCTGAGCAGCCTGGTCGTCGGCGTGTCCTCCTCGGACGGATTCACGGCGTCGTTCTCGAGGTCCTTGATGCTGTCCAGCTTGTCCTCGAGCTCCCGGGTCTTCCGCACGGCGCGCTGCTTGTAGTCGTCGTACCGCCTGCGCAGGTCCTTCGCCAGCTCCTGGAGGCGGTAGAGCTCCTCGTTGTTCTCCGGGCCGAGATCGGCGGACTTTGGGATGCTGTCGCGATCAGCCATGGAGTTACTGCCCTTCTCCGCGAGCTGCGTCAGGAGATCCTTGTTCTCCTTCTTCGATGCCGCGATCGTGTCCTTGTTCTGTTTCATCGTCCATTGCGACGTCTCGAAGTACGCCTTGCGGTCGCCCTCTGTTGGGGAGGAGAGGCGGGTAGATGGGGATGGGAATTGCGTTAGCCACCGGGAAATTGCAGAGGCAAGGGGCGGGGGATCGGGTCCGGGACGGCGCCGCGCGACGGGTCAGAACCAGGGTTCGAGCTCGGCGAGGCACTCACCGAGAAGTGCAAACTTCTTCTGAAGGTCCGCGAGCTCCTCCTCGGGGGTCATGGCGTCCAACCCGCTCTAGCGGCGTCGGTCAGCCCGCGCTGGACAATGCCCTTACACGCGGTCACCCTCGCGAGTGCTATTTTTGGGTCCGAGTTCATTGGGCGGAATGACTCAAGAATGACTCAAGAAAAAAAGGAACGACTCAAGAAAGAAAAGTCAAGTCAACTGCCCGGCGCTCGATTTCAAATGGAGGGAAAAAAGATGGCAGATCGTGCGATCGGTGGTTGAAGCGGCGCACAGATCTCACGCGCCGTCGATCGCACGCAGGTGACCGACACCCTTCGCGCCGTAGATTCCGGACGTTCAAACGCGCTTCACACGCCGTTCAGTTCACATCGCACGCGTTCCACACGACCGCGCGCGTTTAAAGCAGGCGTCGGCGACTACAAAAGTCAGCGCGAGCGAGGGTGGAGGCGCCAACGAGACGTCCCCGCTTTTTCCCTACGACCAGATCTAGGCTTCAGCAGACTTAGGCAACATGGTCGCCAAGCCCGGTTCGACCGGCTCCAAGGCCAGTGAGCGCTACACCGACAACAAGCTCAAGCAGGACATTCGCACGTCCAACATGGGCGCGGCGAAGAAGCTCGCGGACGCCATCCGCACCTCCCTCGGCCCGAGGGGGATGGACAAGATGCTCGTGAGCGGGAACAACGACGTGACCATCACCAACGACGGCGCCACCATCCTGAACAAGATGGAGGTGGCCCACCCCGCCGCGAAGATGCTCGTCGAGCTCTCCAAGTCGCAGGATATCGTCGCGGGCGACGGCACCACCTCCGTCACCGTCCTCTGCGGATCCCTCCTCAACAAGTGCATCGGCCTCCTCAGCCGAGGCGTGCACCCGACGGTCATCTCGGACGCCATGGGACTCGCGTGCGACAAGGCTTGCGAGATCCTCACCGGGATGGCCATCCCCCTCGACATCGACGACAGGTCCGCGCTCATCAAAGCCGCCACCACCTCCCTCGGATCCAAGGTTGTGGCGCAGTATTCCAACATCCTCGCGCCAATCGCGGTGGATTCCGTGCTCAAGATCAGGGACGAGGCGAGGCCGGACATGGTGGACCTGAAGGACATCAAGATCCTTCGCAAGTCCGGCGGGACCATCGACGATACCGAGATGGTCGACGGCCTCGTGCTGGACCTGAAGTCCTCCAAAGCCGCGGGCGGTCCGACCAAGGTTGAGAATGCTAAGATTGCGTTGATCCAGTTTTGCATCTCGCCCCCCAAGACGGACATGGAGAACTCGGTGGTGGTGAGCGACTACCAGCAGATGGACCGCATCCTGAAGGAGGAGCGCAACTACATCATCTCCATCATCAAGAAGATCAAGGCGAGCGGGTGCAACGTGCTGCTGATCCAGAAGTCCATCCTCCGCGACGCCGTCACCGACCTCTCCCTCCACTACCTGGCCAAGGCTAAGATCATGGTGGTCCGCGACGTCGAGCGCGACGACGTGGACTTCATCTGCAAGACCGTCGGCTGCCAGCCGGTGGCCAACGTCGAGCAGCTCACCCCCGAGAAGCTCGGCCACGCGGACTTGGCGAAGGAGGTTGCCTGCGGCGGCGAGAAGGTCGTCAAGGTGACCGGCATTCAGAACATGGGCAAGACCGTGTCCGTGCTCTGCCGCGGCTCCAACAAGCTGGTCATCGAGGAGGCTGACAGGTCGCTGCACGATGCGCTGTGCGTCATTCGTTGCCTGGTGCAGAAGAGGTTCCTCATCGTCGGAGGCGGCGCGCCCGAGGTGGAGGTGTCCCAGCAGCTCGGCAAGTGGGCCAGGACCTTGTCCGGCATGGAGGCTGTGTGCGTGAAGGCGTTCGCCGACGCCATGGAGGTGATCCCGTACACCCTGGCGGAGAACGCGGGTCTCAATCCCATCGAGATTGTCACCGAGCTGAGGAACAAGCACGTCACCACCGGCAACGCCAACTTTGGCATCAACGTGAGGAAGGGTACGATCACGAACATCCTCGAGGAGGACGTGCTCCAGCCCTTGCTGGTGTCCACCTCCGCCATCTCCCTGGCCACCGAGTGCGTCCGCATGATCCTCAAGATTGATGATATCTGCCCAGTCAGGTAATCGGCGACATCAACACGTTGAGCGGGAGCTACCGGGCGTCTCATTCATTGGTTTCAGTTTTATTAGGGCGGCGACCCTGGCAGCATAGTTGGGATTAATTCATCAAAGCTTTCATCGAACGATACACGGGCTCGCGTTAAAGAATCGTGTTAATATTCACATGCTAGCAACAGCGACAGCGACTGCACCCTCTCCCCAAATACTTCTAACCCGGTCAGCTAGACCAGACCGAGAAGCACCTATTTATTCGCAGCCAAAACGATTCACTTTTTTTGGCTCGAGGAATAGCACCGAGCCTTGACCTCCGCAGTCACGTCAACGGGGGACTGAGCGGCGTGGGGATGATCGGGTCCCGCGTAAACCTTCATCTGGCCGAAGACCTCGCGTCCCATGCGGTTCTTGGGAAGCATGCCCTTGACAGCCTTCTCGATGATCCTCTCGGGGATGCGCTGCTGGAGCTTGATGAACGTCTCCTCCTTCATGGAACCGGGGCGGCCGGTCTCGTGGCGGCGGTAAACCTTATCCGTCATCTTCTTGCCGCTCACGGTCACCTTCTCCGCGTTGATGACCACCACGTAGGTGCCCATGTTCATGGAAGGGGAGTAAGACCCGACGTTGCCGCCGCGGAGGTACGTCGCGATGAGGGTGGAGAGGCGGCCGAGGCGAAGACCCTCCGCGTCGATCACGATCCAGGGCTTCCTGCTGCAGTCGGTGTCCTCACCCTTGGGGTAGTAGGTAGTGTTGAGAAGGTCCTGCGTTCGTGAGAAGAAATGGGTGCGGTCAGAGGGATGCGCAACATGGGTGGGTGATTTATCTTGAAAAAAACCGTTCCGAGAGTTATCCACGTCTCGCCGGCCACGTCCGCGACGGGGATGCGGTCCGGCGGGCGACGATGGCGTGTCCGGCGAGTGGATGTTGCGTGTTTGAGGGGTGGCACGCGTCTCGAGTCTCACCTTGCCCATCTTCTCCAAAGTCACACCCTCGGGAACCGAAACCGCCGCCACGGTGGCGACCTGCTTGCGCGCAAGCTTGACGACATCCTTCTGCACCACGCGGGCGCCAGTGAACGAAGACTTCATGCCTGGAGACGAGAGATTGGGGGCGGTGGTGGCATGAAAGGTCAGCGATGTGATTCGAACGAGGTGGCGTGCGCTTCACGCGCATCGAAGAGAGTCCAGCGCGCGCGGTTCGAGCCCCTGAGCGCGGCCGCGTCGTCGCGAGACGACCAGCGGCCGTACGCTCGGCGCCACGAAATTACGCCAAACCCTATAACCCTGAAGGAAAGCCGTGTTGCCGGCATCCGGGACCCGGGCGCGAGCACGCACCTTCGTTACGGCGGACGACCGCAACACCCCCAGTGACACGAGCGCAGGTGGCCTGCGCGGAAATCGCGAACGACATCTTGACGAATCTGGTGTAGACGCGACGGACGCTATATCAGAATGGCCGTCGCCCCGCAGCGCAAGTACCCTTTATCCAGTTGCGCGCTTTGCGGGGCTTTTTGCATAATTTCAGGAGCGCAACGGGCATTCAGTGAGAAGTTATGTCCAACACCAATCCACACACGCATCCAGTCGTAAGAAATTGAAAAATAAACGAAAATAGGTCGGCTGCAACATCGGTCGGCATTTTGCCCCAGCCGTTGTAAATGTCAGCTCCGACAGCTTTACGAAGTGTGCCGTCACAGGGCGCTGCGTCTGGGTCCGCCGGGGACCATGACGTCAGAGAAAGAGGGGGCGGATCGCAGGTATAGGGCCGCGATGGCTGCCTCCACATCGCGAGCGCCGCCGTACGCGCATCCGGGCAGGGCGATGCTCCTGCAGGGCGACCAGACCGGCATCACCCCGAGTATCGCGCGAGATCCGAGCAAGGCGAAAGACATGGACACGGTGGCCAAGCTCCTGGCGGTGACGAGGCTGATGGGGCTCATGGTGACCGGCCCGCCGTCCGAGGACGACCCGCTGTTCGTGTCGCACAGAGGTCAGATCATCCACCTCCCGTCCAAGATGGCCGAGGCGGAGTCGTACGTGCTGGAGAAGGGCGCCAAGGCGAAAGCGAGCGAGGCGAGCGAGAGGGGGATCACCGCGGGGTGCCTCAGCTCGGTCGTGCTCAAGCTGCTGAACGATTTGGACGATGTCCTGTGCACGGGGAAGGTCTACGCCGCGTTCATGGCGGCGGTGCGCATAACGGGATACCGCGAGCGCCTGTACGTCATGCGCCTGCTCCTCGAGAGGGTGCCCGCGGACAGGATGGAGACGCTGAAGAACCTCGTCGGCGTCGTCGCGAACGCCACCTCCGTCGAGGACGGCGCCAACGCGGGCGGCGGCGGCGTATCGCTGGACTTCCTCACGCGCGTGCTCGGGCCACGGGTCATGCGGAAGCAAGGCGCGCCCATGCCGACGTCCCCAGGCATGAGCCCCACGAAGCCCATACCCGAGAAGAACACCGACGAGGCGAAGGTCCTCGACCTGTTCCGAACCTTCGTGAAGGAGCGCGCGTACCTCATCTTCAAGGGCG
>Ga0209631_10001387_pt1 | contig 31125 bp, 26 predicted proteins | sample COG_08_FD_184752 | JGI IMG/M metagenome (GOLD analysis project Ga0209631, IMG submission 184752) | Pelagic Microbial community sample from North Sea - COGITO 998_met_08 (SPAdes) (version 2) | ecosystem: Environmental > Aquatic > Marine > Neritic zone/Coastal water | place: Helgoland, sampling... | reverse complement strand
GCAAGGGCTTGATCGGGTGTATTTAAAGGGGCTTCTTTGCCCTCTAAAGTTAAAGCGAAATTCTGGGCTGATCGGATTCTTCCCATATCTTCGCATTCCTCAACCACTACCGAACGATTGACCGAGCGGCCATGCTCTTGAAAATAAAGTTCGCAATCATCTAAAGCGGTAGCATCAATTCCATCCCGCCCAAATAGCCTGCGAACCATTCCACCAGCCTGAGATCCTTGGAATGTAACCGAAACTTCTTCGCGCTTGTTCATTTCCGCCCAGGACACTTGAAAACTTAATACCTGTCCAGTATCAAAACGAACAAAGCCATGGGCTGCACTTTCAACATCGGTCACACCATCAGCCACATCGGGAATCCCCCACGGTCCCTTGAATCCCTTATCTTGGATAAAGTCATTAAAGGTCTGAGCAAGCACATGAGTGGGCTTGGGATAATCCATGTAAAAGAGAGCCAAATCAATCATGTGTAAAAGATCGATCAAAGGGCCCCCGCCCGACTGAGCCTGGTTGGTAAACCATCCACCAAAGCCGGGAATTCCCGTTCGACGAATCCATTTGGCCTGAGCGGAATTAATCGTTCCCAACTGGCCGGACTCAATGTAACTTCGCATAGCATAAGATTCCGGCCGGGCACGGTTATTGAAGTTGAACATCAATGTCTTACCCGCATCATCTGCCGCCTGTTTCATCTCTGCTACTTCCTGGGCATTAAGGGCAGGTGGTTTTTCGCAAAAAACATGTTTTCCTGCACGCAAAGCCTGTAATGCAAGAGGCATGTGTGTACGATTGGGCGTAATAATACTAATTGCGTCCAAGTCCGACAATTCATCCAACATCTTTTGAGAATCTCCAAAGACATGAGATGCTCCGTAAGTATGAGCCGCCTTCTTGGCAGCTTCTTGGTTCATATCGCAAATGGCAATAATTTCGCCACCGCCTGCTTTAAATCCAGGGGCATGATATTGCAACATTCCACCGGCACCAATGATTCCTATTTTTTGAGTCATAAAATATTAATAGATAAAGGCTAGAATTTACTTAGGAATAGAGGGAAATTTGACCCACTTTTGCTTTGAGTTGGAGCTTTTGACCACGGTCTCGATAAACGCCATGCCAATAATACCATCACGAATATCCGGATAATCATAACCTGACTTACGGGGAAACTTTCCATTCACTTCATCACGAATTGCCACGGATGCGGAGTTGTAAACATTAGCAAAGGCTTCAATAAATCCTTCCGGATGCCCAAAAGGTATCCGCGTATGTAAGGCTGCATCTCCAGAAACATAACTGTTTCCACGTCGGTAAACCTGGCGAGGAGCACGGGCATCCTTAACGATCAAATCATTAGGTTCTTCCTGGTGCCACTCAATTGACTTCTTGGTTCCATATACCCGAATATTAAGGTTATTCTCATCTCCATTGGAAACTTGAGATGCATAAATAATTCCCCGAGCACCTCCTTTAAAGCGAACCAAAACATTGCCATCATCATCCAATTTTCTCCCCGGAATATTTACGGAAAGATCGGCACATAATGAATCGATCTCCAAGCCGCTTATATAATGAACGAGGTTTTCCGCGTGGGTTCCAATATCTCCCATACAGTTGGAAATACCTGCAACTTTCGGATCGGCTCGCCAGTTAGCAATCGATTTGTCTTCTCCAGTCAAAGCGGTGATGGCATAGCCCTGAGGGTATTCGCATACCACCTTGATGATTTTTCCAAGATCTCCTTTTTTCACCATCTGACGTGCAAGCTTGACCATGGGGTAGCCTGTATAGTTGTGGGTGAGGGCAAATACCTTTTTACTTTTATGAATAATTTTTTTCAATTCCCTAGCCTCCGCCAGAGTGAAGGTGGCTGGTTTGTCACAGATTACATTGATGCCCGCTTCCAAAAAGGTCTTAGCGACTTCGAAGTGCAAATGATTGCGCACCACAATAGATACAAAGTCTATTCTTTCTCCCAAAGGTAAGGCACTTTCCTTTTGGGCCATTTCCTTGTAGGAGGAATAAACTTTCGACGAGTCGACAAAAAAATCCTTACCCGACAAGGCTGATTTTTTAGGGTCAGAGGAAAAGGCCCCCGCCACCAATTCAATTTGACCGTCCAAAGCGGCCGCCCGGCGATGAACACCTCCAATAAAAGCCCCCCGGCCTCCTCCAACCATACCCATTCTTAATTTTCTATTTTTCATATGTTTGAAAGATTATTGGTTTTCTTTGTCGAATGCCGAATCAAAGGCCATTTCATTAGGTTTAAAATCAAGCTTTCTTACAAAATCACAGGACTCTTCAGCTCCGTGAAATCGATCCATCCGGCTATCCTCCCACTCGACTGAAAGTGGACCAGCATAACCAATATCGTTGAGGGCAATAATAATATCCTCAAAATTCACATCTCCGCGACCAATGGAACGAAAGTCCCAAAACCTTCGGGGATCCGCAAATGTGGTATGCCCTCCAAATACTCCTACCGACCCGTCTCCGTGCCCCCACCAGGCATCCTTCATGTGGGCGTGGTAGATACGTCCGGGAAATGTTCTGATAAACTTTACATAGTCCACGCCTTGATAACCAAGGTGCGAGGGATCATAATTAAAACCAAATCGTTTATGACCCTTGACCGCATCCAAAGCCCGCTGGGCACTGGCTATATCAAAGGCAATTTCCGTTGGGTGAACCTCCAAAGCAAAGTTTACCTTTTGCTTTTCAAACTCCTCAAGAATGGGGCCAAAACGACGGGCAAAATCTTCAAACCCCTTGTCCCAGTAGGCTTGGTCCGTTGGTGGAAACGCATAGATCGAATGCCAGATACTCGAACCGGTAAAACCATTTACCACAGCCGGAAAATCGTCTTTCTTTCCCCTGCCAGGTTTTTCATTGATGAAATTTCGGCATGCCTTGGCCGTCTTGGCTAATTTTTTGGCTGCCCGCCGGCGAACTTTTTCAGGATCACCTTCGCCCCAAACATCTGCGGGCAAAATGGATTTGTGACGCTCGTCTATCAGATCGCAAACCGCCTGTCCGACCAAGTGGCTGGATATGGCAAAAGCAGTTAGTCCATGATCACTTAGAATATCCCATCTTTCCCGGCAGTATTTTTTGGAGACTGCTGCTTTATCGACATCGAAATGATCGCCCCAACAGGCTAATTCCAATCCGTCGTATCCCATCTGGGAAGCTTTGGCGGCAAGGTCCGGAAGTGAGAGATCGGCCCATTGACCGGTGAAGAGTGTGACATTTCTAGGCATGGCTAATATAGTAGGTTTTAAAGTTAGGGTTTATGGTTTTCGCAAATTCAGAAGTTTATGGGCAACCCCTTTTTTATAAAAGTTCGAAACCTTAGTTTCGGATAACGATTTTTTCTGCAGTTTTGGATCCCAAAGTAATGACTGTTTTGTTATCAATTTTTATCTCTATGGAATCGGCAATCCGATCATGGCGAATCACTTCAATTTTTCTGCCGGGCATCAATTTATTTTTGCGGGCAAATTGAAGAAATTCCTTTTCTTGATCCTGTATTGATTCAATACGCACAAGGTCTCCCACTTTACAATCTAGCAAACTCCGGTTGGATGCCTTGGGTAAGCCTCCCCTCTTTGTAGGAATGGGATCACCATGGGGGTCGTGGCTTGGACGACCAAGAAATTCATCCAGTTTTTCTAAAACTTTTTCGGAAATGGCATGTTCCAATACTTCAGCTTCTTCATGAATTTCTCCCCAGTCTAAACCAAGAGTCTCAACCAAAAAGGTTTCGAGCAATCGATGCCGGCGCAACATATTCATCCCCACCTTGCGACCGGCAGTTGTTAATTTTACTCCTTTGCGAGGTCGATACTTCACCCATCCCTTACTTTCCATATTTTTAACCATGGTAGTGGCAGTTCCAGGCGTGACCCCAAGGCAATCAGCTATTTTACCCATGCCCACCTCGGAAGAAGTTCCCTGAAGGGATTCCACTAGGATTTGCTTGAGGTAATTCTCTACGGTCGAGCTTGGCATATTAAATAAAGAAACCATAACCCTGATGTTGACCCCTTTGATTTTCAAGCCTATTTGTTTATACTTTGATTAATCAAAGTGAAATATTTTAAACATCAACACTACAGAAATAATAAGCTCTTTTTCTTGCTCTTTGTTTTGGTATCTTGTGCATGGCTGATTTCGTGTACAAATTTAAATGAAGATCGAGGAGATGTACCCGGAAAGTTTAAGTTGTTGGCAACAACAACTCATCTCGCTGATTTGGCCCGTCAAATTGGAGGCGATCGTATCGAGGTAGATGCCCTCATGGGTCCGGGCGTTGATCCCCATTCTTACCGAGCATCCGCTCAGGATATTGCCCGACTTCATGAAGCTGATTTCGTCTTGTTTCACGGCCTATCTCTCGAAGGGAAAATCGCCCGGGTGTTACAGGAAACCAAACGCAAAGGAAAAGTTCACTTTTCTCCCTGCGAGGAATTACCACGAAATCAATTAATTTTCACCAATGATACAAACCATACTGTTGACCCGCACCTTTGGTTCGCACCCGATCTTTGGATATCATGTGCCCACGCACTAGCCCAAAAGCTTTCGGAAGTAATGCCAGAAGAGAAAAGTTTTTTTGAAACAAATTTATCTGCCTTTAGGGATTCAGTGAAATCAATCGATAGATGGGGCAAATCTCTGTTGTTAGGCATACCGAAGAACCAACGCATCTTAATTACAAGTCATGACGCCTTTCAGTATTTTGGAAATCATTTCGCAATCCGGGTAATCGGCCTGCAAGGAATCAATACCCTTGCAGAAGCAGGCTTGGCCGACCGGACTAATTTAGTCGATTTTATCCGGCAGCATAACTCCCCTGCCCTTTTTGTTGAAAGCAGTGTAAACCCAAAAGCTTTGGTAGAAATTGCCAAAGAGACTGGTGCGTACATCGGGGGCACTCTTTTTTCTGATGCCTTGGGAACTGACAAACAATTCACTCAAGGGCCGGACGGAAATAATCATTCGACTGCTACCTGGCAAGGGATGATGGTTCACAATTTGAATGTCATTAAAAAAGCCCTGAGCGAGCGTTGATGAAAGCCACCCTACCCAAGCCCCTGGAGATTCACGACCTGACGGTGGCTTACCAAAAAAAACCGGTACTCTATGGGATAGATATGGAAGTAGAAGCAGGGTCTTTGGTTGGCATAATTGGTCCAAACGGTGCCGGAAAATCGACCTTAATTAAAGCGGTCATGGGGATCATAAAACCAGTGGACGGATATGTTAAAATCTTTGGAGAAACAACCCGTAAAGCCATTACCCGTGTAGGTTATGTTCCACAACGGGCAAGTGTGGATTGGGATTTTCCAGTAAGTGCTATGGATGTTGTTCTGATGGGCAGGTTTAGTCATGCTGGATGGTTCAGAAGGATTAGTAAGCGCGATCGTATATTTGCCGCGGAATGCCTCGAGCAAATGAACATGCTCCCTTACGCTAATCGCCAAATCGGCAACCTTTCGGGTGGTCAACAACAACGAGTATTTCTCGCACGTGCCCTAGCCCAACAAAGTGATCTATACCTAATGGATGAACCCTTCGAAGGCGTCGATGCAATCACGGAAAAGGCCATTGTCGATTTACTCAAAAGTTTGCGCAACCAAGGAAAAACCCTATTGGTCGTACACCACGATTTATCTACAGCCAAAGAATATTTCGACCAGCTGGCCCTCCTGAATTTACGCCTCGTTGCTTTTGGAGAAACTCAGGATGTTTTCACGCATGATCTTTTGCAAAGAACCTATGGCGGAAAACTAACCGTGCTCTCAGAGATAGGTAGCCGACAGGTAGAGCACAAACAGCCGCCTTCAGCCGTTTTATAAATGTTTTTACTGATTTGGAAAAGGCTTCGGTGTGCCCTTCTACTTTTGGCTTTGTTTTGGATGCCATGTGTTTTGTGTGCTGCCCAAATTTCGTCGAATTTGGAACAGGATTGGATCAATAAAGCATTTCGCTTTTGGACTTTTGCTGATTACTCCATTCAAGTGATTGCCCTGGGAGCAATCCTCATCGGAATCAATTGCGGACTTATGGGCGGTTATGTGGTAAGCCGAAGACTCTCGATGTTTGGAGACACCCTCTCACATGCAGTGCTCCCCGGGATTGCTGTTGGCTTTATGATCAGTCAATCAAGGGATGAAGTCGCATTAATGATTGGAGCGACCTTTTCGGGATTTGTTGGAGTTGGGATCATTTCCCTACTTAAAAGGTATACCAAAATGAAAGAGGACAGTGCCATGGGACTGGTCTTATCAGGCTTTTACGCACTTGGTATTTGCCTGATTACTTATTTACAAAAATCATCTGGCGGGGGAATGGCCGGGCTAGAAAGTTATCTCTTTGGCTCCCTTGTTGGACTTTCTGCCGACGACCTTATTCCTCTTTGCCTTTGTCTTGCTATGATCATTCTTTGCTTTGTTTTGCTAAACAAGGAATTGCTCCTTTCTGGTTTTGATCCATCCTTCGCGCGGTCTGTGGGCCTGCCGGTTGATCTTTTACACTTTTGCCTTTGGATATTATTGGCCTTTTGCATCGTTTCTTCTCTTCAAATTATTGGGGTAGTTCTGGTTTCCGCCCTCTTAATTATTCCCGCGGCGACCGCTGGATTACTCACTCACAAGATGAGTCGGTTGCTCCTCTTTTCTGGTATTTTAGGAGCCCTGACCGGAATCATTGGTTGCTTTCTCTCTTTTCTGGTGGAAAGACTCCCCGCCGGTCCGGTAATCGTACTGTGTTCGGCCTTTCTTTTTTTGACGGTTTTATTCTTCAATCCTGTTCGGGGCATTCTTCCATCTTGGATTCGAACAAGAAAAAGAGGACAGCGTATTCGTTGCGAAAACACCCTCAAGGCATGCTACCAGGTACTGGAAGAATCTTCTTTTTCCAGCCAATCTTTTTCTCAAACTTCCCTGGCTCGAAGACGGAGAAAAAGCGATGCAGAAATCGAACGGGAAATCGATGTCTTGATTCGAGAAGGTTATGCAACTCGTCAGATAATTTTACTTGAGCAAAAAAGTGAACTCCCCTCAGAAAATATGATTTCCCTGACCCCAAGCGGCTGGGAGATTGCAACCCGGATGATTCGTAATCATCGCCTTTGGGAATTGTATCTAACCAAAGAAGCCTCCTATGCCCCGGATCATGTTCATGATGACGCGGAAAAAATTGAACATATCATTGGAGAAAAAACCGTTCGAGAACTTGAACGTATTCTTGATAACCCGCGGCGTGACCCCCACGGAAAACTCATACCAAGCCAAAATGATATTGATCGCGGCTGGCTATCCCCTCCCCTGGTTACAGAAAAATAATGTTTAATCTCGTTGAAAGCCTAATAGATGCCTGGTCCACCCATGAGCAAGTCATCTGGAATCTGCAAATTGTTTTTATGGGGATAATGGTCAGCCTTAGTTGTGGCTTGGTTGGTTGCTTTGTGGTGGTCAGACGAATGGCCCTTCTGGGGGATGCAGTTAGTCATGGTATTTTACCTGGAATTGTAATCGCTTACTTACTTACAGGTAGTTTATCAGTCGGACCGGTCTGGATCGGTGCCTGTATCGCAGGCTTAGGGTGCGGGGCATGTATCGAATGGCTACGAACCAAAACACCCCTACGTGAGGATGCCGCGATGGGTCTTACCTTTACTTCCTTTTTTGCACTGGGGATTGTGTTACTCAGTCTTGAAGTTGGACAAGTTCATTTAGATCCCGCCTGTATTCTTTACGGAGAAATTGGACTTACTCCACTCGCACCCGAACTGGTGCTTTGGGGAGTACCTTGTGGGAATCAAGCTCTTTGGAATATGGGCTTGGTCTGCCTCGCGACAATGATTTCAACCGTAGTCTTTTATCGGTTTCTTTTAGTCACTAGTTTTGATACCAGCCTTGCCCGCTCTCTGGGCATGCCCGTAGCCTCGATACAATATGGATTGATGCTTCTATTAGCCTTGGTTGTAGTTGCCTCGTTCGAATCCGTTGGCGTGATTTTGGTTTTAGCCATGATGATATTACCCCCCGTTTCCTCGTCTTTTCTTTTTCGTCGCTTACCAAATATTCTTCTTAGTTGCCTGCCCTTATCAATTCTTTACTCCCTCGGTGGTCTCCACCTTGCTTATTGGATGAACTTTCCTATTTCCGCATCGATGGCCATTACCGGGGTTGTAATTTTTTTACCATGTTGCCTCTTTGGGCCAAACGGTGGAATTTTTACTAATACTAAAAGCTTATCCATTCAAGAAGGCTCAAAAGGTATACCAATCAACTAAGCACAAAAAAGCCCCCGCAAAGCGGAGGCTTTTGGATTAAATAAATATAGCTTACTTTTGAGCAAGTGCGATTTTGGATGCCTTCTTGCTTGAACAATTACATCCATCAATTGCGACCTTGTCACCAGCGGCCAATTTAGTTGGGCATTCAAACCCATCCAACTCGGTTTTGCTGGATACTTTTATCTGCTTTTCACGCTTTCCCTGTTTTACTGTAAGGGTCTTGGAGTCAGCATCAAAACTTACCACTTTGCCTTTTATTGTCTTGGAAGGACAACCAGCAAATACGGAAGCGGCCAAAAAGAAACTAGCGAGGATAGTTGCAACGATTTTCATGATATTATGGGGTTAGGATTAAAAAATATTTAATACTTACTTCCAATCCACTATTTCAAAAGACACAAGAACGAAGTATACTTTTCTAAAATAAATTATTTCTTATGTTGTATAATAATCGAGCCTTCTTAAGTGCACTAATTGTTCTCTTTTTCTTTGGATCCTTCTTCCCGAGTATTGCTCACCCCATTCCCGATCTTCCCGTTTTCGGATCGTTCGATAACAATGGGACTTCTAATATCTTGATCGAGATCGACCCCAGAGGCTTTGCTGAGGATCCGGAAGCCGAATCATTCCTGACGTCAGATACCCTAAACGACTTCAATATTTCTGAACGGAATGATTTGCTCGAACAGGCAAAAGAGTTGGTGAAAAAGTCTTTGCTCATCCGTTTAAATGAGGAACCCTGGAATCTTCCTGAATTTGAGTATGGCTTTTCCAAACCGCGAATGGTCGAGTTTTCTGATGCCCCCATTATCCTATTGGAAGCAACCGCCAAGCTTTCGCGTGAGACAAATGCCACCTATCAAATTAAAGCAAAGGAATCTGCCCCCCTCGACTTGATCTTCACCAACCGTTTAAATGGAATACCTCATCGCCGGGTGAATGTATTATTTCCTGGAGAGGAAAGCTTTGCGCTTCGCCTCCCCCCACTGAAAAGCTTGGAGCATATTTCCGATGACCCTGTTTCAGATGCTCCAAAATTAACCAACTCTGAACAAAATAGTTATGTCGATGCAGACACCTGGAGCACCTTTGCATCCTTTCTTAGGCAAGGCTTTTTACATGTTCTTCCCCTTGGGCTCGACCATATTCTCTTTGTTATCGGTCTCTTTCTATTGTCCAGAAAGTTCAAGGTTTTGATCTACCAAATATCTATTTTCACCCTGGCTCATACCTTGACACTCGGCTTAGCCACCGTGGGATTGATTTCGGTTCCCTCCACCATCGTAGAGCCCATCATTGCCGCCAGTATTGCTTTCGTTGCTTTGGAAAATATCTTTTTTCCCACCTACCATCCACGCAGACTTATCATTGTCTTTGTTTTTGGACTCATTCACGGACTTGGATTTGCTGGTGCTCTTTCCGATCTCAACCTCGATCCCTCTATACTCATATTTTCCCTGATTGGATTTAATTTAGGAGTAGAAGGTGGTCAACTCGCAGTCATCCTACTTTCTTTTATTGGAGTTTATCGTTTTAAAAATGAAGACTCTTACCGGAAAGGAATTGTTATTCCTTTGTCATTCATTATTGCAGTCCTCGGAGTTTATTGGGCGATTGAAAGAGTTTGGAACGGTTAAATGACCTTCGCCTTGCTAAAAAAATTTTCCATTTTTTCCATCTTTCTCCGTGCAAAATAACTTTGATGGAATTAGGGATAACCTAAACTAATAACACTTCTATGATTCGCTTATCCACCGCCTTCTGCTCTTTGTTACTTTCCTTTCCCGTTTTCCTAGCTGCCAAAGGGCTGCAACTCTCCTCAGGAGAGTTGGCCAAAGAGGTCGCCGCCATAAACAAAATCCTCAGGGATGAACATGAGAAAAAGAAAATTACGCCACCCCAAAAACTTTCCAATGATCTATTGATTCGGAGAATTTATCTGGCGACTGCCGGGAGAATCCCAAGCTATCCAGAAATTAAAGAGGTTTATCCCAATTATAAATCAGAGCTCAAACAGGGACTAATCGACCAACTCCTTGAATCCAAGGCATATCAGAGCCAAATGTTTAATTGGTGGGCAGATCATCTTAGGGCAAAAACATATGTCACAGGCCAAGCCAATCAAATTGGACTTGGATTTTTATACGTTGACTGGCTTAAATCTGAAGTGGCTAAGAATGTACACTTTGACGAATTGGCCAGATCCGTGATCACTGCGGAAGGATACCCCTGGGAAGATGGGGCTGTTGGTTATTATGTAAGAGACGACGGCATGCCCCTGGAGAATATGTCTAACACCGCGGAATTATTTTTGGGAACCCAAATGGTATGTGCCCAATGCCATGACCATCCTTTCGACAAATGGACGCAAATGGAATATTATCAAATGGCCTCCCATACCTACGGAATTATAACGAGGATGCAGGGAGAAAGAATTGGGAAGATTCAAAAACTGGTTAAGGACAGGCAGAAAGAAATGAATTCCATGCAGATGTCCTCGATGTCGGGTAAGGGTAACTCCAAAGAGGCCCGTGCCTTTAGGCAAGCTACCGCTGATATGCTCCTGCCATTGCAAATTGGAACAAAATATCAAAACCGAAAACTCAAGTTACCTCACGATTATAAATATGATGACGCTAAGCCTAAACAAGTAGTCAAACCGGGAGTTATTTTTGATTCCCCCGCACCCGATGATTCCTCATTGGAGGTTAACCCAGTTACCCAATACGCAAACTGGATGACCTCCCCGGAAAACCCACGATTTACCAGGGTGATTGCCAATCGTATGTGGAAGAAGATCTTTGGTCGTGGACTTGTTGAACCCATGAACGACTGGAAAGATGATACCCTTGCTTCTATCCCTGAGTTGTTGGACTATTTAACAGAACTAATGGTCCGGCTGGACTATGACCTTAGAGAGTTTCAACGCGTTCTGCTAAACCTGGAAATTTTTGAGCGCGAAGCTTACAACCAGGAAATTGAACCACTGGCACCCTATTCCTTTCCTGCACCTGTTCTTACTCGAATGTCCAGCGAACAGCTTTGGGATTCAGTCCTCGCGATTATCGTACCGGATGTAGATAACCGGGCACTGCAATCAGATAAAGAGTACATTGATTTAAAAAAGGAAACTTTTAAAAAATATCGACAAAAAATAGAAAGTTTAAGTACCGAAAATTTAGTTAAATTTGTTCGAAAAGGGTTATCCCTCAATCAAGAACTTCAAGAGCAAATGAACGATTTAAACTCCAAAATTAAAGAGGCACTTGCAACCGATGATCGTCAGAATCTTGGTAATTTAAAAAAACAACTGAACCAACTACGTGATCAGCAAAGATCTTCGACCGCCAACTTGATCATGGGAGAAAACTTCAACACCTTGCCGATGTATAAAAACAGTATGCCCAAAAGCAAAAAACCCTTAACCCAAGAACAAAAAAGGTATCCAGAATACCTGCGTCGAGCATCAGAAATAGGTTCGCCCGCTTATGCAGATCATTTCTTACGTGAATTTGGTCAATCCGATCGCAACTTACTTGATAATAGCAAAAAAGAAGCCTCCGTTCCACAAGCCCTCAATCTACTCAACACTCGGATGCGGGGCATGCTTACCAGTCATCAATCCGTACTTACCCAAGAAGTTTTATCCAAGAAAACGGTCAATGAAAAAATTGAGGCAATTTATCTTGGTTTGCTTCAACGGCACCCGACAAAAGAGGAGATAAAAATTTGCCTGGAAACCTTTATGCTTCCAGACCCACCCATACTAAAAAATCAAGATAGCAATAATTCCAAGCTTGCGAAAAAATCTTTAAAACAATTTAGCCATTACAATAAGGTATATTTAGCGAAAGTTCATGGGGAGCTGCGCCATTTGACCTGGGCACTTATAAACACTCGTGAATTTTCTTTTATTCAATAAATCGCCATGAAAAATTCATCTACTTTTTCTTCCGAGCTCGACCGTCGAGCCTACCTCAGCATGGCCGCTAAAGGCTTTTTAGGTGTTAGCATATTACCTTGGGCAAGCCCTTCCCCCTTGCGTGCTGCCGGCCTTGGATTGAACAGGCCTGTTAATTACGCCCCCAAAGCAAAGAATGTTATATATTTATATATGTCCGGGGGCATGAGCCATTTGGATACCTTTGACCCAAAAACCTCGAAAGTCAGAGGAAAGATGGAAACCTTGGGCACTAAAACCGACGGGATGATCCTCGCCGAAACCCTACCCCTTGTAGCAAATCACTCTGACAAAATCGCTATTATAAGGGGTCTCACTTCGACAAAGGGTGCCCATGCACAGGGTAATTATTTCATGCACACGAGCTATGATAAGCGCGGAACAATTGTCCATCCAAGTATGGGCTCATGGGTTACTCGTCTAGATGGTCGTTTTAACCCGACCTTACCCGGTGCGGTGGTTGTGGGTACTGGAAACGAACATCCCCTTTCTGGTTTTTTATCTACCCGTCATCAACCCCTCAAAATCGGAGCCCCTGGAAAAGGATTGGCAAACTGTGAACATTATTCTGACATTACGGAAGAAAAATTTAACCGGAATTTAAACCTCTCCAAAAAACTGGACCGTTCATTTGTTGAAAAGTACAACCTTGCCCAAGTTCGTTCCTATGCCGATATGTACGAAGATGCCGTCCGTTTAATGCGCAGCCAAGACCTTGACGCATTTGATTTAGGCAAGGAGCCTCAGGTCGTTCGCGAGGCCTATGGTTCGGACAAGTTCGGACAAGGTGTTCTTCTTGCTCGTAGGTTAGTGGAAAAACAAGTCCGTTTTGTTGAAGTACAATTAGGCGGTTGGGATACGCATAATAACAATTACGACAGAGTATTTGATAATTGTAATATTCTGGACCAGGCACTTTCTGCCTTACTTGACGACTTGCACAAACGGGGAATGCTTGAAGAAACCCTGGTCGTTTTAGCAACCGAATTTGGACGAACCCCAGACTACAATGTGAATCAAGGAAGAGACCATTACCCCAAAGCATTTTCCTGCATGCTTGCCGGAGGTGGAATTCGCGGTGGACAGATCTGGGGAGCGACGGACGAAGAGGGTCGCGAAGTGGTCGATGGGATCACGCAGATTCCTGACTTTAACGCCACTATTGCCTATGCTCTTGGACTGCCATTGGACGAAATCGTTTTCTCTCCCTCCCGCAGGCCATTCACTCTTGTTGACAAAGGGCAACCCCTTACCCAGCTCTTTTAAAAACATTCTTCTTTAGAATTTGGTACTCTAATGGCTCTTTGGACTCGACCTTTGCATAGGTCATCGGCAAGGGTAGATTCCTTTTAACTTAAACTATAACCAATTATTATGAAGTATCTCGCCTGTTTTGCGCTCTTGCTTCCTTTCGTCGTGTCAGCAGCCAAATCTTCCTCATCATCATCCGAAAATGTCATCGTCATCGAATTGAAGGACGGTCCAGTCGTCATCGAAACTTTCCCAGATGTCGCACCCAAGCATGTTGAACGTATCGAAAAGCTTGCCAAAGCCGGAAAGTACGACGGTGTAGCCTTTCATCGAGTCATCGATGGTTTCATGGCTCAAACCGGTGATGTTGAATTCGGAAATGTCAAAGATTTCAGTGAAGGTAGGGTTGGAACCGGTGGTTCTGACTTTCCAGACATCAAGGCTGAATTCAATGACAAGAAACATGAGCGTGGCACCTGTTCCATGGCTCGCTCAGCCAGTCCCGATAGTGCCAACAGCCAATTTTTTATCTGCTTCGAACCTTCTTCCTTCCTTGACCGTCAATACACAGTCTGGGGCCAAGTGATTGAGGGTATGGAATTTGTGGACAACATTAAAATGGGTTCTAGCCGGGACAATGGATCGGTCAGCGATCCTGACCACATGGTCAAAGTAACCGTTGGTAGACCTAAGGCAGAAAAAAGTAAATCAGACGAAAAGTAATCTTTCGATTCATCCACTCACAAGTTGTGTGGATTAAGGATCAGATCCGATTAACTCTTCGCACTGCAGATGGTAGAGACCAACAAAGAATTCTTCGTCCCATCTCTCTTCCACTGTCAACCTTCCCAAGATCCGTATCACGCGGTCCATGGTTACTTCCACTCCGCTCTCGGATCGGGCAACCACCCATCCATTTGCTTCTGGAGCCTGCCCAAAACAACAGCTTAATTGATCGGGCATTAATAAAAATTCTTTCACTAAATTCTCTTCATCGACCACGGTCGGGACCATAAATCCCTCGATGGCAACCTGCGTCCCGGAAAGACTACGTACTTGTTTAGGTACGCGAGCCGAATAGGCAGAAAAGTCATAATCCAACCCATCTGACTCCCATTCAATTTCATAAGGGAAAGTGGTAAGTACGGAATACTTCAATGCCTCGTATCCACTGGAACTATCATGGGGTGGAAGATTATTAATGACCGGTAAGGATTGATTGTCCTCCGTAGACAATAAGGTTTGACCCAGAACAATTCTGCCCTCCAGTATTTCACCAGTCTGATTTAAATCGGCAGTGGCATTAGCATTCTCCTCCTGTACCTTGAATTCTTCAAGCACCTCCTCAGGCGGGTTAGAAACTGGAACTCCTATGGGATCTCCCGTCAAAGGCTCGCCCACTTCAGTGAATTCAAATTGCTTTGCTGAATCCTCTGACTCTGGTGAACATCCGACAGACCAGCAGGTAAAAACCAACAGAATTCCCTTTAGGCCCAAAGGTGCCACCGATCGTTTTTCTCTTTTACTCATTGCCTAACTTACCCACTATCCGTGAGGGTTTAGAGATTCTTGCAAGCTCGAACGATAAAGTTTGCGAGCAGGAAACCAGGCACTTACAAGGCCAAGCAGAAGAATACCTACTCCGGTAAGCAAAGCCATGCCATCCAATATGGGAAGGTTCATGCCCACACCAATTTGTAAATGAATAAGCGATGATACAGCCATGGATAAGAGAAAATAAATAATCCATGAACCCAATGCTCCGAAAGCGGATAGCAATATAGATTGCCAAAGAATGGATCCAGTTACCACCGTTCGGCTTGCACCCATACAGCGAAGCACCGCAAATTCGCGCCTTCTCTCATGCATGGTTGTACGCAGGGTTGCTAAAATAATTAAGCCACCCACCAAAGCCATTAATAGGGCAAGAGCAGCAACCGAACGCTCTAGCCAAGCAAAGCGGTTAAAGAAGGACGATAAAATTGCAGGTACCGGCCATGCGAGAGTGGCCCGATCGCCCTGCTTATTATATTTTACATCCAAGGCAAGTCCCGATGAGCCCTTCAAGTTTAACAATACACCACTTATGGAATTTGCCTCCTCAGGATCGTGCCCTTCCATTGTTTGTACACCTCTGAGAGGTATCCAAATTACTTGATCAGTTGGAGTTCCCGTGGGCTCCAAAATTCCCACCACTAGGTAAATATCGTTATGTTTACGGTCTGGGTTGTATTCCAATCCATGGTAAGGGTGGAATCGATCGCCCAGTTGCAACCCAAGTTCTCTGGCCACTTCGGCTCCCACCAAGGCCTCCTTAGCCGAATCCGAAAAGATTCTTCCCGGTGATCGCACCTGATAATTTTTTCCGGATCTCCACTGATGATTAAGAAATAATTCCGGTATGGTTCCAACTAATCGGTATCCAAGGTAATTATCTCCCAAGGCAAATGGATAAGCCTCGGAAACTCCAGGGTGTGAACGAATGGTTTCATACTGTTCCCAGTCCAAATTTCCTGGAGAATTTTCCAGATGGAACAAGGCATTGAGCACGATTTGAAGTTGTGAACCTCTGGCTCCTAAAACAGCGTCAAATCCACCCGCGGAATGGGCGAAGGCCAGCTTGACTGATTGTTTGGTTTTCCAGGCTCCCAAAAATAAACCTCCAGACAAAGATACGGTAAATACGGCCACTAAAGTAGAAAGGAGGTTCTGCCTGAGTGCTCGTCTCGCAAGCCTTAAAGATACAGATATCGCAGCCATATTTCTTTTACAGTTTTTCAACCTCCACCTCTTCGGGCTCTTTAACTTGATTCAATTCTTCCCAGTCAATTTGATGTTCGAACTTACCGATCACTCGAGGGTCATGGCTGACTAAAATGAGTGCACTCTCCCACTCCTTGCAAAGCGAACATAGTAGCTCAAGTGAACGATCTGTATTGCTGGGATCTAAATTTCCTGTTGGTTCATCGGCTAGAACCAGTTTGGGACGATTAATCAGAGCACGGGCAATAGCCACGCGTTGTTGCTGACCGATTGAAAGTTGGCCAGGAAGGTGATCCTTACGGTCTCCCAGCCCTACTTTATCGAGCAAGGAACGAGCCCGGTCAAAATTGGAGGATCCATTCAGGCTCATGGCCAAGAGTAGGTTTTCCATACAGCTAAAACCGTTCAACAAATTAAACGATTGAAAGATGTAACCAATCGTTCCCGATCTCAATTGGTCACGATCTGATTCATTCATCGCACCCAAAGATTGACCATCGATCAGGATCTGTCCCGAATCCGGGGTTAATACTCCGGCAAGCATATGTAAAAAAGTCGTCTTTCCACTGCCGCTAGGTCCTTTGATAGCGATCTGCTGATTATGCTCCATGGAAAATGCCGGCACTTGTACGACAGAATGACTCTTTCCGTTCGGGGAACGAAAAGATAAATGAAGGTTTTCAACAGAGAGAAAGTGCATGCAATAGAAATTCTTTAATACCCCAAAGTAATTACCTGAGCAAGCGGGATGGGCCGAGGACTGAAGGTTTTATTGATTCACTATTTACAAAGATATCAGGTGCGATATCAAGAGTATCAAGGTGGAAATGTGGAAGGTTTTAAGAAAGTAAAATCCAATTCAAAGTGGGGAGTCATTCCCTACCGAACGAATTCTTCTGGAAAGATAGAAGTGCTTGTGATTTCAACCAAAAGAAAAAACTGGAGCCTGCCTAAGGGAAATTTAATGAAACGCATAGGACCAGCCCGTACTGCTCAGCTCGAGGCTTACGAAGAGGCGGGGATTGAAGGCGCTTTGGCTTCCAAGCCCATTCCCTGCTCTATTGGACGGACTTGTATTTATTTATACCCCATGGCCGTGAGCAAAGTTTTTGAAAATTGGCCGGAAGCATCCTTTCGTAAAAGAAAGTGGATAGAACTTTCTAAAGCTTGCCATATTCTTCACCACCGAGCAATGGGCAAGGTTCTTCGCAAATTTTTCCCCCAAAGGACTTGATTTTCTTTGTCCCTCAAGCCTTCGTGCTTATTACTTAAAATATGAGGCATCAAGGATTTGACTTTGAAAAAAACACCCCATTTTTTCGACCGCCCAAATATACAGGTATCACCCTTTCTCTCCTGTCTATATTTGTACTTGTATGCATGCTTGCTGTTTGGGAAAAAATGGCCAAGTCGCCTGAGCTCCCAGTCATTCGGGTACTTGTCTGGGAAAATTGTAAAGAGCCCTTCGAAAAGATTCGTCAGGCATACCAAAGGGAAGCTGCCTGCATTGTTCAAGCGACTTATCGGAGTCATAGTGAAATCATGGACGACTTATTTAAAGGCCCACAAAACAAAGCAGCTTCTTGGAATCTTGCTCTTTGTTTGAAATCAAAAAAAACAAATCTTTTATTTACTCAAAGCAATTGGCAAAACCGAGGATCTGTTGCCTATTTTTCTGCCCCCCAACCGCTTCCAAATGAAGCTAAAAATTCACCTCAGCCACTTATCAGTTGGACCCCAGAACGAGTAAAAGAAAGTTCACCTACCCTTTCTTTCCTCCGATTTTTAAACGCCCCTACCAAAGGACAAGTTGAATTTGCTCTTGAAGGATGGACCGGAATAAGTGCAGACCATTGGATACATTCACCCCGGTTAAAAATCTATGCGATCTCAGGAGCTCAAGATTTATTAAATTCGGCTATCGAAAATTTTGAAACATACGAAGGAGTACAGATGGAAGTATCTTATCTTAAGCAACAAAACATGGATACAAGTATGCACATTCTTTCGAAAGCTAATAACAAAGATTATCTCCCTGACTTAATCTATTGGATGAAAGGTACAAATCCGCATTCAGCTTGGGCAGGTTTGTATTACTCTTTTTATAAATCCGATAGTAAAAAGTTGGTTTCTAATTTTTCTCCATACCTAAGAAAAGAGTCACCACTCTTAAAAACTGCCCAAAAATTTTTAAGTTTTGTTGAAGAAAGTGAATAAAGCTCTGGGAAGTACAGCTTATCACTGGTTCCTCCTTTTTATCTTGGCTGCTTTAGCTCCAAACAAGCTTTGGGGAAATGATGCTTCAAACACCAAACCTTGGAATAAACGGATCCCACATTCTATTGATGATCTGCTTGGCATTCAGAAGCAACTTCATGAACAATTATCCGAAGTACGAGAAACTGTTGTTTCTATTGAGGCTATCGAGGGAGCAGGTAGTGGAGTCCTTATTTCTCCGGAAGGATTAATTCTCACTGCAGCCCATGTGATCGAAGAGCGGGGCAGAGAAATGACCGTCATTTTTCCTGATGGAAATAAGGTGAAAGCGATTAGCCTCGGGGGGTCAGAATTATCAGATGCCGGGATGTTGAAGATTATGGAAGGTGGCCCCTGGCCACACGCACCCATGGCTCTTGCCAATAAATCTATTGTCGGGGATTGGTGTTTCGCATTGGGGCACCCGAGTGGGTTTGATAATGAACGGGGCATGGTCCTGCGTCTCGGACGACTCATTCGAAAAAAAGATGAGACAATTCAAACAGATTGTCGACTTCTTGGTGGAGACTCCGGAGGCCCTCTCTTTTCTCTATCTGGAGAAGTCATTGGTATACACAGTAGAATTTCTCAAAATTCTGATGAAAATTTTCATACTCCCATTGAATCGTTTCTTTCCAATTGGAAATATTTCCTGGAAGAAGATATCCTGACTTATGGATCCTTACAAGGAGGTGGATTTCTCGGTGTTTCATGCGAAGAAGCTAGTAAAGGATTAGAGGTTTTGGAATTAATTCCCGGGACTTCCGCGGAAAGTGCTGGAATAAGACCGGGGGATTATTTGCTAAGGCTTAATGATACACTCTTGGATACTCGGGAAAAATTAACCATTCTCATCTCAAGACAACCTCCGGGATCAGTGGTAATTCTTGATTACCTTCACAAGGGTAGAGAAATTTCTGTTCGCCTTACTCTAGGAGAAAGACCTGCAGAAGAATGAATTTTCTCAAATGGTCATTTTTTGTGGGAGTTTTTAGTTTTAAAGGGCTCCTCGCATCCCCTCCTGATGTTGAAGTCCTGGAAACCTCACACCGCATAAATGGATCTCTGATGGATGAAACGATGGGGGTAAAAAAGGCCGAGGTTTTGGATTTGCTTTGGGGCCTTTATCGAAATGATAAACTTATTTCCCATGGAATAATGGTAAATGCGAAAGGCTATTTACTTTCCAAGGCAAGTTCAAGTATGGGTGCAAGATATGCCAAGTCATTTTCAGGAAAGTATTTACCCATTCGTATACGCAAGAGAGATGAGGAGGCCGACCTTGCTCTCTGGCAGATTACAGGCTCATCAGAACTCTGGCCTTTTGCGAAATGGCAAAATGATTTAAACAAAACCAAGATTGGAAATTGGGGGGTTTCTGGAAATAATGATCTTTCAGGACTAACCTTCGGGGTGATTTCTGCCAAATCACGCTCAATCGGTCGTGAAGGTGGTGTAATGGGTGTAATTTTGGAAGAAAGTAATTCATCTACCAGGGGTGTTGAGGTTTTAGAAGTGCTTCCTCATGCTGCTGGAGACCGAGGAGGTTTAAGGGTGATGGACCGTATTTTACGAGTAGATGGAAGAACTGTCCGCACGACTGAGCAAATTAATGAAATTGTTAAGAAAAAAGACCCCGGAGACCTTCTCATTCTTTCCATTCAAAGACGAAAAAAAGAAACTCTATTAAGAATAACATTGGGGCACCGGGAGGTCGCTTTTGATATGTTTAACCGCAATCTTTTGATGAGTGGCCCTGTATCCAAGAGAAAGGACAATTTTCCCATGATTCTTCAACACGACCTCCCTTTATTTAAAGAAATGATGGGCGGAGGAATATTTGATCTTCAAGGGTACTGTGTGGGCATTAATATAGCCAGAATCGACCGTGTTACCAGCTATGCTCTTCCTGCCTCCGTAGTACTACCGGTATTAAACCAGTGGATTCAAGAGTTGCCTTGATCAGGTCACCTCAGGGGTAAACCCAATACATACCTAAAGCCAATCTCCGAACCCCGGTAGGAAGCCTCGTAACTAAACCTTGCTGCAGACCTGCTCTCATGTGCGGTACGGACAAAACTACCTCCTCTTGCAATACGATAGCTACCCCGTATGGGTCCCATTGGATCAATCCTCGTTAGGTTGTCATCTGGATAAGGTCCATAGAAATCATAACACCATTCCAAAACATTCCCGTGCATGTCGTGCAAGCCCCAAGCATTTGAAGGATAAATTGGACGAAATGGTCGAATAGGTACATACCCTTTGCGAAAAATAGGGGTAAATGATCCACCATCGCTAAATTCGGATTTGGGGCGTTGGTCTATTATGTAACCTCTTATCGAGCCATCAATATTGGCGTTTTCTCCTGACAACAAGTCTTCTTCACCAATCCCACAAAAACCACTTGTTCCTGCTCGGCACGCATACTCCCACTCTGCCTCGGTGGGCAATCGAAAAACAAAAGGACTTGGAAGAGAACCATTCAGTCGAGCCTCTTGAGTTTTTTTCCAACAATAAGCAACCACTTGGGAATAAGAGACGCGGGAAACCGGATGAAATTTTCCCATCCGATCAATTTGTTGAATATTTTTAGATTTTAAGAATTTTAAAAGAGCAAATAAATCATTAAATTTTTGGTGGTTCACTTGATAATTTCTGGGGCTTTTGGCAGTTTTCCACAAACCTTGCGATAAAACTGCTTCTTCCAAAAAGATTTCTTTCCCAGTTTCACCCTGAAAACCGATAATAGAAAAATTGCCTGCCGCATAACCTGAAGAAGAACAAATTTCATTAAGTATTTTACTACTTAAACTGAAAACTGGATCGCCCTTTTTTTGGTTACTTGCAATATGTTTGTTCCAGTCCCCTTGGGTAACCTCAAATTTTTTTATCCAAAATGGTTGAGAAATTTTTACTCGGTTTCTTAATTCATCTGGTTTTCGCCCCACTTCTTCCAATGGACTGCCCATAAGAAATTCTCCAGCATCAATCCTTATTAATCCCTCTTCTTTGGCCAATTTAATTATTGCGGGTAACGCATCTTTTCTAATCTCATCCATTTCAAAAAACCTTACACCTTCTTGGATGTTATTTTCTTGAGTCTTATTAGCATCTTCACATCCCACTAAAAAAATAATGGAGAACGAAAAGATCTGCCATGCCCTGAGAACAAGTGCAGTAAAGCGATTATTCATTCCTCCATCTTAGCCTGAATCATGGGCAACTTGATATAAAAAGTAGTACCCACACCCTCTTTGCTATCAAACCAAATTTGTCCCTCATGTGATTTTACAATTACATTGTGAGCAATAGCCAAGCCCTGCCCAGTTCCAACACCTACTTCTTTTGTTGTAAAAAATGGTTCAAAAATTCGTTCCTGTACCTTGGGAGGAATTCCGCCTCCATTGTCTGCAATCGCAATAACCACACACTGTGCATCTGGATAATGCTGGGTGGTCACAACTAAGTTTCCCTTTTGCCCCTCGCTTAGACGGTCTCGAATCGCGTGTGCTCCATTGACAATTAGATTTAAAACAACCTGATTAATTTCTCCAATATTACATGGCACCATAGGTAAATCTTCCTGAAGGCGGAGATCTAGTTCTGCATGGTACTTCCATTCGTTTGTCGCTACCACCACGGTTGAACGGATTGCCTGGTTCAAATCATTATTTCTTTTAGCCGATTCCGCATCTCGGTATGCAAAATTTTTCATCGACTTTACGATCGTGGTAATTCGCGAGATACCTTCCGCAGCCTGCTCCACCGCTTCAGGTGCATTTTCTTTGAAGAACTCAATTTCACTTTCATCCGGAGCATCTGGAGATTGGTTTAACTTTTTAATAAAGCCATCGGTGGCGTCTTTTAAAAAAAGTACATTGTCATTTGCAAACTGCGACGGAGAGTTTATTTCATGGGCTATGCCTGAAGCTAATTGACCAACGGCTTCCATTTTTTGGGCATGGACCAATTGAGTTTCCAGTTCAATTCGCTGTTGCATCTCTTGTTTTAACTGATTGTTGCTCTTTTGCAGAGCTGCCGTTCTTTTCTTCACTCTTGTTTCCAAACCTCCAATCAATCCTCGAAGTCGCTTGGTAACTGAGCGAATCTCGTAGGGTCCAGATTCCCTTAAATTAAAAGGTTTGTTATGATCAACAGAATTTTTTGCTGCTGCTTCAAGCTTACGGATGGGGCTAGCAAAACTTTTGTAAGTAACCATGGCTAAAGAGCCCACCAATATTAGATACAGTCCACTAACAAAAAAGAACATTAAAATATTAGCAGACTCTTCATCATGTAAGGCCAATAGTCTTTGCTCCATCGATTGCTTTGATTTGAACATCCGCTGCTCTGCCCCAGACTCCAGTGTGTTTAAATTTTGAGAAAGACTTTCTCGAGCATCTTGATAATTTTTTCGTGCAGTTTGGGATAAAGCCTCTCTTTTTCGTGCATCTGCTTTAACTGCTTTCTCCATCAAAGAAACGGCATCTTCCAACTCCCTAATTCCAGCAGCTAAAGGTCGAATATTTTTCTCTGGATAACTGGCTGAATATTTTGTCGACAATAAATTCAGCCCTTCTTTCGCCAGAATAATCCGGTCGTGAACTACCCCAAAGACCCCGGTGAAATTTTGCGGATAAATTTCAAAGGCTTCAAAACATCCGCGGGTTGCAGATAGAAAGGCATGAGCATCCAAATATTCGCTGGATGAATCTCCAGAGTTTCGGCTTTCTTGTTCTAGTTCTCTATTGGATTGATTAATACCAGATAATATCAGCCACCCGATAATACCCACAATCAACGCTCCGCCGAGACTACCTGCGGAAAGCAAGCCTATATAAGATCTAACCTTCATGAACGAAAGTTCATTCGATTACGGTTAATTCAATTAAGCAACAGGAATCAAAACCTGAATTTTCTGAGGAAAAGGAAAAGTAGAATAACAGGAACTATAGTTTTTAATAATTTTCAACAACGCTCGATCAATATCTGCTCCCGAAGAAGCGATCAGCATCGATTCTTCGAGAAGTAAATCTTCTTTTAACCTCATCCCCTCAACAAGGTTACGTGTCTCTACCTCTTCTAACTTATAACTACTCGCATCGGAATTTAAGAAGGCTGCTAAAGATGCAACTATATTTTGATCATATGTGTCTTGCCGGGATTGAAATGTTCTTATAATCACGGGGTCTTCATGACCAAGTTCTTGGTAATAGTCATAGTCTAAAGCGATTCGAAGTATCGATGCTGCAGTTCGAATTCCCGAACCATCTTCCATCTCAAACTTAGGCTGGATGTCGGTTCTTTGAAGAATTTCTCTGACATCTTCGAGTCCTGGAATACGGGCAACACTTTTTAAGGTTTCTTCTGGAAGGTCTCGGATGATTACCTTAGTTTCCGGGTTCAAATCTTTACGGTGATATACTGACTCACTTAAGTGCTGAGGAATTGAGAGGTAAGCTAATTGAGAAAAGACTGCTGCAACGCCAACACGCCAAGAATCATTGAGTTTAATTTCTTCTGCCAATCCGTTGGCTAATCTTCTCACCCTTTGAGCACGCCCAAAAAACAAAGGTTGAATTGTGGCCAAGGACTGGGCAAGGGCATCCACTGCGCCACGTAAGGTCTTGTCTAATAAAATACGTTTGCCCGTAATTAGATCATATTGAGCAGTTGCATCCGTCAGGACCTTCTTTAATACCCCGACAGGACAAGGTTTGGAAAGCATACGAAAGACATTGCCCTCATTGACCGCCGCCATTGCAGATTCAAAGTCTGTATGCCCCGTTAGTAAGACAGTTACCACTTCATCATCTATTTGCTTGATCCTTGATAGCATTTCCGCTCCGTTCATCCGGGGCATTCTCATATCGGAAAGCACAACCGCAAAGCCGCCCTCCTTTTGAAATAGTTCTAAGCCTTCCTGTCCATCTGATGCCAAATGTAGCTCAAATTTATTTCTAAGGTTTAATTGAAAGCCTTTAAGGATCGATTCCTCATCATCCACACATAAAATTTTGGTATTCATTAATTTAAAAAGGTGATGATCTTGGAGAAATTACTCATCCCTCAGAGAACGAGTTAACAAGCAATGGAAAATGAACATAATCAATTTAGCCTAAAACCAGCCATCTTCTGTTCGACTTTCTTTTGATTTTTCCAATTCTCTGGCTTCGGGAAGTCTTGGTTTTGAAGCAGGTCTTTCATCGTCACTTCTTTGCTGGAAACTCCCGTTTTTGGAACATCCACTTTCGCAATCCAGGCAATGGCATTGAGCACCAGTCTCCTTGCATCTAAAGATGCCCAATTTTCGTGAAAGTGTGCTCCAGTAAAACCAAAACCTCTTCCGTAGTTGTAATCTTCGCCGCGCTGATAAGCCCATGCAACATGCTGTGCCTCTTTGCGTTTAAGAACTGCAGCGGCAACATCCGGGTTACCATGATGAGGATGTTTATCCACTCCTGGTTTCAATCGTTTCATAGTGTTCTCTGGTGGATGGGCAGAAAGAATTGGAAAGATTGACCCAATTGCAGAAGTCGCTTCACGGAACCTCATATGATAGTACCATTCATCCTGCATGGTAAAGGGCATTACCCCCTGAGTAATAGGATGACGGGGTAGAAGTTTAAATGATGCATTCCAAACTGGATTGACCGACCAGTAAGGTTCAAAATAACCGCCAATCCATTTAAGAAAATGATCTCCAGCAGGCCCCTTTGTTGTTTCAACCCCATAATGGATACAGGCAAGTCCAACACCCCGCTTCATCACCTCATCAAATTCTTTAAGGTTTTTATTTAGCAAGTGGCGAACACCACCATCACAAGCAACTACCACCGCATCTGCATCATTAAAGACAGAGGTTTCCTGCGGGTAACCTCCGGTTACTACAACGGTCTTAATACCCAAATTAGCTGCCTCCAAATGCTCGGCAAGTAATTTACAACCTGCAGCATGTTCATGAGCAAAAAATCCATGGCTTTTAGGTCCGGCCACAAAGACCACTTTTTTGTCTGCTGCTTGCGAGCAAACCCCAAATAAGAATTGGCATAAAACGAAAAGGAATAATCTATTATTTTGTATCATTTCAGTAAATTTAAAGGATATTCAATCTTAAGTACTTTCAAAATGAATGAAATGGCTAAATTGGATAATCTACAACTTTTCTCCGGGACAAATTAGTCCAAATGATTGAAAGCCTAATTCTGAGATGTTTCTATTTCTTTAAGAGATAAGTAAAAGCGATAAAACATCGGATCTTGATCAGCAATTTGCTCCAAAACATTGACCCCCATTTCTTCGAATGAGGAACCAATCTGAAGTACTAACTCGCGGTTGGTCAAATCAGTAACCGCTGCATCTCCCTTGTTTATTTGGCGGTATTCACGAACGACCTCGCAGTCAAAATTAGGTTCCGGGTTAGAATACTCAAAATCATCAATAGAGAGGGAAGAAAGCTCTTCAATCTCTTGGCTGGGCTTACTCGAACTTATGAGGGATGAAGATACATTATTTTCTGCCATCTCCTTAACTTCATGTTCGAAGGGAATTGAATCCGGATAAAACTCCAGGCAATTTAGAATGTAGGCCATGGGAAAAGAGGTTAGGGGGAGGTTTTCCCATTTGGATTCTTCATAAATTAATCCTGAAAGCCTTGAATGAAAAACCAATGGAGAGTCTCGATATAGTCGGGCACGCTTGGTCATGGATAAGAGCACCTTTTCATCCGCTTCCACCTGGCTCGTTATTCCCATAAACCAGACCGGATTAGGTTGTTCGCTAAGGAGAACTTCTTCTCTTGGATCTTTAACAATTAAACATCGAAGTGAAATTTCTTCGTTCCCATTGACTGCATGGTCAAGAAGTCCAACTGCTTGTCCTTCAGCGTAAGCGAAAATATTTTCACTGAAGTTTGAATGCTGAGCCTGTAAATAGCTAAGCTGAGTTGATAATTCCTCAGAGTTTTTTGGGCTTAACTGGACGCAGGAAATTCCATGATTTAATAAAAAGGCAAATGCTTTTTCCCATTGGCCAAATGACTGTTCGTAAAGTAAGCGGGAAGTCTGTGGAATAACCCTGACAAAGAGGGCTTTTGAAAAATCGACCGGGAGTCCTTCTCTTCTGGCCAAACCATTAGCTACATCAAGGGAAGTCGCAGGACGCCTTAAACCAGGCAGGACAACTTCTTTAACCATGCCCAAATTTGTAATCTCATAATTCCTTAAGGGGTCAGCCTGTTTGCGAACATAATTATAATAGCGATCACGAGCTGGGCGATTAAAACTCATTATTTTACGAGAGTATGTTAACTCTTCCTCAAGAATTTCGAAGCCCTCTTTGATGGGGGGTTGAGCAAAGTGATCTAATGGTAACTTGCTTATAATCGAATTCATTTTCATTGAATCCGAGGACCCCCAAGCTAACCCAAGGCGTAACTTTGCATAGGGCTCAACCAAACGAAAACACGCTCCCTGAATTAAATACAAAGAAAAGGCACCAAGAACGAGTACAAAGAAAATATTTAAAAGTTTTCTAATCATACGGCCTTGGGCTCCTCCGTTTCATTCATTTTTGGGATAGAGGCTTCGGAGGCGTTGCTGGCCTCAACCTTATCCACACCCTCGTCCTTCTTTTCACTCTCATTCGATAGCATATCCTCTTCATCAGTAGGACTGGGTGCCTGGACACTCTCTGAGGATTCCTCTAAATTCTGAGGCTCTAATTCTTCATTAGTCTGTTCAGGATTAACTACACCATCGGTATCATTCTCAATTTGTTCACCCGACTCATCCACCACTTCGACTGCTTTCTCCAATGGGTTATCCTCTAAGTTCTCCTTATCGTCGTCTGAACCCTCATTCTCTCTCTCTTCCTTCCCTGCATCGTCAGAAGATTCAATTGTTTTATCTTCGGGGGTAGATTCACTTTCTTTCTCCTCAGTTATATCTGAATCCGATTCCTTCGGAGCACTCGTTTCCTTCTTGTTTTCCGACGCTATTGGCAAAGAATTGGGAATTTTAGATGCTGCAAAGTCTTGAACTAGTTTTCTTTTGGGACGTATCGCATACCAAAGGGAGAAAATTCCAGATAAATATGTTACAGCAGTAAAAACAAAGATGGCCAACCTTTCCTGTTTGTCGATGACCTCGTTACCTTCAATCAAACAAAACCAAAAAAGGCCAAGAAAGGTGAGTAAATGAATAGAAATTGCGAAGCTCAAAGATCTAATCTGTAAAGAAACTTTGGGCAGATAACTCAGAAAGATCAAATAAGTGGACCCAGCGGAAACCAGAATAGTCAGAATAATTTTTAGGTAATGGATCCTTTCGCCGGCACCTAATTGTTCAGGCATAAAGAAATACTCAGGCAAGGTATATCCTGCAAACTTATGCTGCAATAAAGCCTCTATTAAGTGGTTTAAAGAAAATAGGCCGTAATGTAAAGCGGACCAAATAAAAACCATTAACAAAAGACCAACGGATCCACTGGTGAAAAATAGGGTTTTGCAAAGAGAATGCATGGGCAAATATAAAACGATCAAATCGTTCTAAAAGATCGCTAAAATGGCAAGTGAATCTTTAAAACAAATTCTCTCCTGTCCCATCAGGATTAAAGACGGGTAAGAATTAAGATGTCATCCCAACGCATTTCTTTTTCTGCATAAGAAAAACCCCACAATGCACACTTGCCCGAAAGGGTTCCTTTTAAAAAAGTAGTAAAGCCCTCGTTCGGGCCGGTAGACTCGGACTCAAGGTGAGTTTTTAAACTAATCAACATTCCCTGCTTTGCTGGTTGAGGGACAATCTTAATACATACTCGCATCCATTCCTTAGATTCCCAAGTGATATGATCATCATGTTTCCAATCATCCAAATAAGATAAAATCCCCCTCCTTGAACTGGGATTTATCCTGTAATGTAGCCCCCTTATTCCTCCAATTGCACCGGAGAATGCACTATGCCTTCTACTTTTAAACCCTCCAAGGCAGGAAAAGGACAACTCCATGGTTTCTAAGCCAAATCGTGGCCCAAATAAAAAACCAAACTCTCCCACCGGATTGCCCGGCAAAATTAAGCATTTCCGAGCATTACGCTCTTGAACTGAAAAACGGCCATCCAAAACAAAAAAATCGTCGGGCAATCTACCCTCCTCAATCTTCTCAAAATTTTGTTCGTAAGCGACTTTCCAGTTTGAAGCAGCTTGGACATCCCCACCAAAACAAATCAGCAAAAGGCAAACAAATAGGTTATTAAAACTCTTATTCACGACTTAATAATTTTATACTACCCTCTTTTAATCCTATTCGAATGGCTAAAGATACAAAAAAAGCCGACAAAAAAAGTAAAGTAATGCCAAAAACGAGTACGCCTCCTAATGAAAAACTACCTGAACCACTCCACATAGCAGGTAAGACCCCAAACAATCCAGCACCACACCCAATCGATAGGCCCCATATGACCAAGCTTAGGTTTTCCTTCCAAGCTAATTCCCTCAAGTGTACGACAGAATATCCGACCGCACTCAAGATTGAATACTCTTCCCTTCGCTCCCACAAATTTCTCATAATTACAACTAACAAACCGACTGTGCCAAGAATTACCCCGAGGCCACCAAGGAATTGAAAAATTGAGAGGTAAGTATTCTCCACTGCTTGTAACCTGCTTAATCTCTCTTGGATCGATTGCGTTTCAGGTCCGTAGTTGAAAAGCCTATCTTTTAAATGATTCAACACAATCTGTGGATGATTGTTTTTCACATCTATCCAAAAATTTTGGTAGCCTCCCCTTCCCGGGAAATGCTTAATCCAATGCTCTTCAGCAAAATACAAGCCGCCCTGAAGAAAGCTGCCCTTAACCACAGCTTCAATCTGGACTTTAAAATTTTTACCTTCGCCATTGGTATACGGAATCTGGTCACCAACTTTCTTCTTCAACGCCCACATTAAAGTATTTTGATCAACCAAAGCAGGGTAGATGCCGTCTGCGATTGGCTTGCTCAAGGCAGACCAGTTTCCTTCCACAAATTCAAAGCGTCCATTCAGCTGACCCAAAGGAACTCCATACAGCGGTGGAGTCTGGGTCTGGTTCAAGTTTAAACAACTTGCATCATCTCCATCCTGTACCCGTAAGGAAACCAAAGAGACATCGTTCATGATACCCGGGTCTAGGTCGAACAATGCTTCTGCTTCGGTCCCGAGTAAATCATCATACAAAGGAAGGCTGGTCTTTAAAATATGAGAAAATCCACCCGTGCCTGAGTCTAGCTTAGAGCAGTCTTCAGCTGCTTTTTGTCGAAATGCCCCTGCCCCAATTACCAAAAAGGAACCAACAGCAAGAATGCCGACTACGATTAACTTCCTACCAATCCTGCGATCCAATTGTAGTAGAAATTTGGGTTCGCCCACATTATGTTTGGTTTTTTTGTGGAACCTAAAAAATCCGCCCAACCCAGCCGTAAGAACCAAGGCACCAACTCCAAAAAAAGTTGGACCCACAGGCAATTGATTAAGCCAACCAAATATGGAAAGCAAAATTGCAGTCGTCCATATCGCGACTAAAAACCATCTTCCCCAATCCGGTTTTTTAATTTCAGAACCAGCACAGGGTACGATAAACTCTCCTCCATTTAACAATGCCACGGGTGCTTGCCTGGATTGTTTTCGACTGACCCAGGCCAAGGTGAACAAACCCATGCAAAAACTACCAAGAGCCCCAATTCCAATCGATTGTGCCGTTGGAGCGTAAATGATTTGAAGGTTGGAAACCGCCCCGCCCCATGACCCTCCCAACATCGCCAAGATTCCTTTTCCAAAAAACCATGCCCAACCTAAACCCATCAGGGAGCCAAGCAAACATACAACACCCGCTTCGGCCCAAGTCAGTACTTTTACCCTCATAGGACTATAACCTAGTGCAAAAAATAGGCCGACCTGCCGGTTTCTTTGCTCCATAGAAAAACCAAAGAGCATCGCACTTAAAGATACGCCAGCCAGGATCACAAAAAATCCAAAAGCAAGAAAGAGCTGGCTAAAATCAACCGGGCCGGATACCGCATTTTTCGCATCATTTTTCAATTGAATAATGCGTAAGCCTGAATCTGACGACCTTAACTTTTCTTGCAAATCAGTCTGCAATCTCTGGGCTGATCTCTTTCCGAATGCCCGAAGGCCAGTATGGTTCCCCCAACGATTCCCCCACATTTCCTGGGCTGCCAAAAGAGATACAAATGCTTTGGGACTCCCACGAAAATCATCCCAGTATTTCTCATCTTTTGGCCTAATCTTATACTTAATCGGAATACCCGTATCCCATTCTCCGCAATTTTCTGCATCACTTAAGCCCGGGAACCTTGGAGTCCAATCGCTCTCTTGCCCAGAATCAATTTTTTTAGGCATCGGCAATATTTTTCCGACCTCAAATGAATGTGTGCCTTGCAATAATTCTCGGCGTTCTCCGACGGTGTAATACTCCAGGCTCACCTGATCTCCAAGGCTTAGGTTTAAATCATTTGCCGCCCACTGATTTAAAGCAATTTGATCATCCTTCCAGTCGGCGGAAAACAAACCCTCCACCCC
>Ga0209631_10001386_pt1 | contig 31130 bp, 23 predicted proteins | sample COG_08_FD_184752 | JGI IMG/M metagenome (GOLD analysis project Ga0209631, IMG submission 184752) | Pelagic Microbial community sample from North Sea - COGITO 998_met_08 (SPAdes) (version 2) | ecosystem: Environmental > Aquatic > Marine > Neritic zone/Coastal water | place: Helgoland, sampling... | reverse complement strand
TTGGTCTATTTCTCCCCTTGTGCTTTCCCAGTGCTTCCAGGCTTCATCTCCTACTACCTTTCCTTGGGGGCACGAGAGGACGAGCTCATCGCCGAGGAGAAAATCAAAACTCCAATGCCGAGTTCATTCAACATTGGCGTCCTCTCTGGCTTGGGAATGTGGACCTTCTTCGGCATCATCGGCATCGTTGCGCTTCTCATGGGGGAAGCCTTTGCGAAATCCGGGATCATCCATTACATTGCGATTTTCATCGCCATTCTCCTCATCGTGTTGGGTTCAATGATGCTTTTGGGTATCACCTCCCACGTCATGGGATTCGTTCAGAAATGGGTTGACAAGTACAGCACGACCGAGGCTGATGAAACCTTCACGCCCCGACGTAACATGTACCTCTACGGCATCGGTTATGCCGCCGCTTCCATCGATTGTACTGCTGCTGCCGTCCTTCCCTTCGTCGTGTTCTTGAGCACCCTTGGTACCACCGCCATCGCCTTTGGTATTGCAGGGCTTATGGTTGGGCTGCTCGTGCTGATGATTGCCGTGACCATGCTGGTTGGCATGGGCCGCCAAGTGATGATTAATTTCCTTCGCCGTGCCACTGGGCACATCAAGATGATTGGATCCTGGATGATGATTATGGCTGGTGTTGGTCTCACCATTTACTTGACAAATGCAGAAGCCGTCAATGCTCTGTTTGGATGATGGAAAAGCGTATCCAATAATGCCAAGCAAGGGTCGTTACCGCTAAACCCGTTAGGATGTCAAATACATAGTGCTGTTTGATTGCGACGGTTGAATACCAAATCAGAGCCGTGGTTACCCAAGCGCTAACAGCCAAGGCTCTCGGCCAATGGTTCTCCTTCATGAACCATGCTCGAACTACAAGCAGCATCATCAAGCTCTGAAACACATGGAGTGATGGCCATGAATTGAACGGTGGGTCTGCAGCGTGTAAGTCCGTCATGAACCAACCAAAAAATCCAGGCTCAAACACCACTTGGTCTCGAAGCGTCACTTCAACAGGCAGCATGATGAAAATCACAAATACGCTCCATGTCAATGCGATGAAACGCTGGAAAAAGACCAATGCTTCTTCTCTGCGATGCTGGGCTGCTCCAATCCAAGCAACAATTGGGATGTAGATGTAATAGGCGATGTAGAATATGATTGTCCAAGACGTGAATGGGATTTTACGGTCAATCCAAATTTCAATATGAGCAACAGAAACGCCACGCCATGCGGCAATGTGATTGCTCAGCGTGTAAGGTAATGCGGCAAATATGCAAAAGAATAGGAGGAGAAATACAGCATACTTCCAGCGAGGCCATTGCTCGCGCGTGGAGAAATAGCGGTCAAAAACTGGCCATGCCCTTGACTCAGCAGCCCGACTCTCCATTGCATTCACGCGCCGAGTGATGACCCGCAATAGGGGCATGCATTCCAAACCGCGTCAATTGGTTTTGAGCAGTTTGGACATACTGAAGGATCACTGCTTTTTTGACCCCCTTCTTGTTTGAGGTATTCTTTCATGACCTCAGGAGTAAGTGCTCCGTTTTCCGCTGCGAGATTCATCATCCGTTCTTTATGACCTGAACTGGCTTCCATACGCTCTTTCTTTTTCTGTTGAACCTGTTCAAACATGGACATTGCCAAGGCCGTTTTGTCTTCCCTCGTTTTTTGTTCAAGGGCTGCTCTGGCTGAATCGCGCTGCAGTTCTGCTTCCCAAACTGCTTCTTGTTTGCGCAGAGCGTGAAGTTCCTTCTCGACTTCCACAACAACTTCCCCCTTTGCTTGGGCTTTCGCAATGTTGGCTTCGCACTCAATTCGTCGGATTGTAATTCCTTCTTGATGGGCGAGTTGGGCCAGACTTGCTTCATTTTGCAGTTCATCCGTTGCCATGGCTGCATTGAGTCGTGTTTGCAAGGCCTTCATTCGCTCAAGGTCGGAGGGTTGAGTGATCAACATGGCGTTGAGCAACGTGATTCCGTAACTGGTGAAAAGCGGACGTAGTTCCATTTCGCTGCGCATAGCAAATTCATTCTGTTTTTCTGCAGTTCGTAGTTCCTGGATACTTCCAGATTGACTGACTATGGGCATGATGACCTTGTGTTGGGCCTCTGGACCGATGATTCCGGAGAGTGATATTCTGTCGAGGACGGATGGTCGATTGGCGAAGATGTTGAGGAGTTTAGGGACATCATTACGACGAATTTGGATTCGGAATTGGGCAATTCCACTGGCAGTATCCCCGTTTGCGAGACTTTGGGTAAAGGGAACGCTAACATCGACTGGGCCTGTCATTACAAAGAGAATCCGACGGTCCTTTGCAGAAATACCGAGGAAATCACCAAGAAAACGAGAGAATCCTCCACCAATGTTGTCCACGACTTGGTCGTTGACGATCTCACCGATTTTCCCATCAATGATCGATGCACAAGCTTCATTGGGCTTCAAGACCACAGAACTTGATTTCCAAGTTTTGATGGTGTCTGCATTCACCAATCGTGCAATGACTTCGGGGTTTGTTCTCCATTGAAACTGTGCCATGTCTTCACCTCATATGTCACCCAAATGTACCAGGCGTTCACTGTAAAATCCACGGCAACTCGAAATCATTTGCTGACAACGCATCACCGTAGATGACGCATTATCTTGTTTTTCTTGAGTTGCTCGTTCAGCATCGTTGGACAAACGAACCGCATCGGTCACCATCTCAATGACTTCCTTATCGTGACGAATCAGTGTCTTGAGGTTTTTATTGGACAATTTCTTTTGGCTTGTGAAGAATGCTCCTCTCGCCCCAGAACTGGATTTGTCAACGTCCTCAATGAGGGCATCAACTTCGTGAAGGCAAGATTTGCATGCCTGTGCAAGAGGGAGGTTTGATTGCCTTAAACCGGTATCGTGGACGTTCTGTATGTGTTGGCGGCATCGCGTGGATGCCCTGATGATCTCCTCACGGATTTGTTGGTCGGTTTCAATCCGCTTTCCCTTCACATAACCGGAATAACCGGTAAGAATCGCCTGAATGGCCCGTGTATAGCGTATCAGTTCATTGGGAGTTACAACCATAACCATTCTCTGTTATTGCTCGGTCTCTTCCTTCTTAGGAGTTGGCATGGTCTGTTCTCCTGAGAGAAGGTCTTGCCACTGAATCACTCGGTCAGCAAGTAAGGTTGCTTCTTCCATATCGTGAGTAACGTGCAGGGTTGTAATGCCACGGTCTTTGAGATGTTCACGTGTCATCTTGGCCAAGGCCAATCGGCGTTTGACATCAACAGACGCAAAGGGTTCGTCAAGAAGAATCATCTTTGGTTCTTGCATCAATGCACGGGCAAAGGCCACACGTTGCGCCTCACCTCCCGATAAACCTGCTATGCCCCTGCGATGGAAATCGGGCAGGCCAACTGCGTTTAGCACCTCGTCAACTCGTTGACTGATAGCGGTCTTGCCTATTTCTTTTGAAGCGCCCAATGCAATATTTTGTGATACATTCAGGTGTGGATACAAAACAGGTTGTTGAAACAACATTGTAATCGAAGGAACGACCGTAGCATTCTGAAGAGAAGTCCCATCAAGATGCCGTTGACCTTCTGTGAGGTTTTCAAGTCCACAACACGCCCTCAAGAGTGTGGTTTTCCCACACCCGCTCGGCCCGAGAATGGATACGATTTCTCCCGATTCAACGGTGAGGTTTAGATCTTCAAAGACCGTCCAATCACCGAGTTGAACGGCCGCCTTTGTTATATCAAACGTCATGTCTTGACCTCCAAGAACGCACCTGCTCGTTGAGCGATAGAACCAGTAAGGTCACCACCATCAAAATCGTGGCGAGAGCCATAGCAGTTGGGAATACATAGGGGTCAAATTTTGGTCTTGACGCAACTTGGTCAACAAGAATGGAAAGTGAGTCCCACGACCCAACACGGACAACGAGGAAGGTGGCACCAAATTCACCCAATGAAAAAGCCAGGCAGAGCGAGGCAGCCATGGTGGCAGGTACGAGCAAAAATGACCCTCTCGAGTGCCACCAGAACGCCATTTTGGTCATGGGTAAGAGCGATGCTTGCTCTGCATACATTGGGTCAATACGCTCGATTGCTGGCACCATCAAACGGATCACAAAGGGCAGTACCAACATGATGTGGGGTGCCACTGGGAGGTAAGGGAATGAGAACATTTGAGGGAACCAGCGCAGGATTCCAACCACCATTCCAAGGCCGACCATGACCGCTGACATCGACAAAGGGAGCATGCACAAGGAATCCAAGAGGCCCGCCACTCTTCGGTGGCCTTGGATTCGCAGGGTCACCAAACAGGAGGCCACGGCGTACCCTAGCGGAAGAGCGACAAAAAGTGTCATGATGGCGTAGGTCAGGGAATTGGTCAAAGCATCAACCACAGGGACGGTAGAAAAATCACCGGTCCATGCACGTCGCCAACCCTCCAAGGTCCACTGATAGGCGGCACCTGATGCATTTGCGGTGCGAACCCGAAATGAGGCGATGACAACGGAAAGTAATGGAGCCAATAAGAGCACGATGGTGCCGTTAACAAAGCATGCCCATGTTTTGGACGGTGGGCCGTGCCTCTCTCGATTCATAACTTCTTGATGCATTGACAATACTTGGCTATGCCGCCGCTCAAATCGACCAGCTAGCATCAACATCACCAGCATCAGCAACATCTGGAGTGTGGCGATTCCCAGTACAGCAAGACTTGTTTCCACACGATATCCTGCGATACCTGCAGTACCTCCCATTTCCCCCAGCAAGGATTCAAGCGTATTGGAAGAAGGCGCCAACCATTTTACCATAGCAAATGAAGTGAAACTAAAGAAAAACGTGTAAGTGGCGGCAACCAATGTAGCAGGGCCTAGCAAGGGTAGCCAAAGGTGTTTGATTCGCCCTCGGCGGGATTGACCCGCAGGCAGGAGGTTGAGTTGCTCTTCCCACGTTGGGTCTATTTGGGCAATAACAGGCTCCACGAAGCGGATAATAAGGGAGAGATTGAACCAAACATGCGCCAAGACCAGAGCAACAAAATGGCCAGGATTGGACCATCCTGTGACCAAAGAAAGCCAACCGAAGATTCCTGTTTCACCGCGTAGGTCGAAACCCATTCCGTACACCAAGCCGCCCGGAGAAAACAGAGCTAAGAATCCGACTGCTGCTACGACGGGAGGAGTCACAAATGGCAAAAAAAGAAGAGCCCGTTTGAGACGAAGATGCCTCCATTGGTAGCGTCCAAATGCCCAGGCAAGAGGTAAGCCGATGATGACGGTTAGCAACATGGATGCTGTTGCTTCAAGGAATGAAAATTGGAGTGCTTCCATCGCCCCTGGATGCTGGTGTACCTTCAACAAGGCACCCAATGGCGTGATGCCAGTCACTGTCCACAAACGTAGGAGGGACAACGTGAGGGGTGCGAGCCCAAGGGTGATCACGGCCACCACCGCCATCCAGTGAGTCACGGGGACGCCGACAAGGCGAAACCGTTCGTTATCGTTCACTCAACCACTCCTCAAACAGTCGTTTCAGCCCAATTGAGGAGCCAAGTTTCCATTTCTGCCCCAATTCGTTCAATCGTGATCTCTGCATTGAGGGTTGGTTCATCCGTATGGTGGCGGTATCCATCGGATTCCGGCCATGTTGCATTGGCCAATACCGATTGCATCAGGTTATTTTGGGGCATGTTGCGATTGATTTCCTCAGTGAGAAGATATGCTATGAAAGCATTGGCTGCCTCAGTCTCTGTGGCTCCGTTGACAATACCAGCATACTCGATTTGATGGAAGGTTGACCGCGGAAGGGTGAGAGAGGTCGATTTGGTCCAATTGCCACTGTAGTAGGCCTCAACCCCCGGAGAATGGCAGTATGATACCGTGAGTGCCGCATCACCAAGATGTCCTTCAACCCATTCACCGTAACCGCCAGAGTAGTGGATTTCGTAAGCCTCGGTCCAACCCGTTGTGACGGTGGCATCGTTTTCGGCCATTGCTTTCCACCAGTCAAAAGCATCCGTAGTGTTGTCCTCATCGTTCTCAAAGTAATCGATGGTGGCGACCATGAATGCTCTTCCTGGTGAAGATGTGAGTGGAGATGGGAAGGCTGTTTTTCCTTTCCATGCTTCTTCGGTGAGGTTCCAGAGGCTGGTAGGTGCAGTGAGATTGGTGCCATCAACAATGCTTTCGTCATAATTGAGGCACACATTGCCTCGGTCAAAGGGTGCAGCCATTGGCCCATCATAAGGTGCAAGTGCTGAAGAATCAACTGCCGATGTGTTCTCGGTGTGTGCTTGAAGCAGACAAAAATCAATGGCTGTCTGCAAGTATGTATTGTCTAAGCCCACTGCCAAATCAGCTTGTGGCGCCTGTTGAGTCTGCAACATCGTCTCAAGAATTCCGCCTGCATCATCGGTTCGAACCACTTCGATACCGTAACCCGTTTGGTTCGTGAAGCCTGCAAACATCTTTTCTGAAAAAGCTGCGATATCGTAGGTCAATATTCGCAATGTACCATCTTCAACACGTCCCGGTTCAACAGGGAGGCATTCAGTTGGGTCTGTTGCTACCTCGAGCGTTTCAAGGCATCCGCTCAAAGGGGTCAATAACATGATCAGCACCAAAAAAATCCCACGCATTACCATCACTCCATATTCATCGCATCGATGATTGCATGTGTGCGGTCAATCAAGTCCATGGCATTGGGTGCAAGAATGTACAACGATGGCTCCCAACCGAAGGCCCCTTCGTCAAGAATGATGTCGATTCGGCCTGACGTAGTTTCAAGCTCACCTTTGGGAGCGAATGCGAGTTTGTAATCGAGTTCATCTGAAATGTAATTGATATCACCTTGGTCAACCATGCCGTCGAGTGTTGGGGGTCGGATGTTCAAAATTGCAGTTTTCTCTTCGTCAACGGTTCGTGCTTGCAACAGCACCTTCGCAAGATGGTTAGAAGCGCCGTATTCGGGTGTTTCATGGCGGCGTAATGTCTTGTCAACCAATGTCATTCGTCCGGGGTATGCTGCAACATCCTGACTGGATGTGGCTCCATTATTGCAAGTAGCTATATTCATCCCAACAGCGGGCATATAATTTGCAATTCGACTTAGGTCTAATCTTCCTGTTGCCCATTCAAGTCGCCTCAAAAGGGCGCGTGCTGTTTGATCTTCGTCGAGGTTTAAACCTGTCAGCGTTTTGTCGAACCGCAGCGTCTGACTGGCCCCAAATTGAAGTTCAACAATGAGTCGTTGACGGACCACATTTGATTCAGGTCCAAGTTGGGCGAGAGATTGTGCTAGTTCCTGTGCCCATCCATCGATCATGGCTTCATCAGCCGAGGCACCTAACATTTGTACAGGCTTCATGATTTGACGCGATACAGTGCTCTGAGTGGACCCCGTGGCTTTTGCAATGTCCATTTGTGACCATCCATTTGAGCGTAATTCTTTGGCGACTTGTTGATGCAATCGGTCCATCCATCGGCCACCTACTGTTCCAAGCATGGCTGATGGTAAGGGCCTAAGTTATTCAAACTTGCTCAAGAATTATGCAATATGCATTGTTAAATGAGGGATTCTCCACCGTTTTTGCATCAAATAGACTACTTGAACGAACATGAGTCCAATGGGCAGGAAGAGGTTTCCGCGCAAGATCATAACACGGTCGAATACTACAGATTTCTCTTCATTTATCATTCATAAACATCTCCAGTTGGGGTTACTGGTTCGCTTCATGCAGGATGAGTTTGTAACCAAACACTCTGCATAATCTTTGCTTTTCTCAGACAAAAAACAGTCATTTTGAGGTTGAACCATCCCTCAAGAATCCATTTTAGCAGGACAGATGAACACACTCGTCTGTAAAGACACACATGCTCATAAGGGGAGCGCGGTGAGGGTAGGCTGAGCCTTATGGATACTGACACCTTCATTGAAGAAGTTGCTCAGCGGCTCGTCGACTATATCGCACTCAAGGATGACTCCGGAAAGGTAAAGCCTTCTCTTCCTATGAAATCTCTTCGTAGAACACTTGACGTCCACCTCCCACTCGAAGGCTTCGGGCTCAACGGTGTTCTGGACGACCTTGATACATACATTCAGCAAAGTGTCAAAACACACAAGCCCGAATTTATGAATCCACTTTGGGGTGGCCTTTCTCTACCTGCTTTGGCAGGTGAAATCATTGCGACAGCCACCAATAATTCGATGTACACCTTTGAACTTTCACCTATGGGTACACTCATTGAACAAGCCCTGATCGAGCGCATGTGCGAAATGGTTGGGTTTTCGGACGGTTTTGGAACCATGACCACAGGAGGGTCAAACGGAAACATGCTCGGCATGCTCTGTGCGCGAGAACACGCCGCCCCTGGTTCGACGAAACTTGGTTTCGACGGTACAAAAATGGTGGCCTTTGTTTCGGAAGAGTCGCATTACTCCGTGCTCATGTCCGCAAATGTCATTGGCATTGGCCATCAAAATGTCATCAAGGTCCGTTGCGACGAAGACGGCCGTATGGTTCCCGAAAGTTTGCTTGAAGAAATTCGATTTGCTAGGCAAGAGGGCCTCCAACCTTTTTGCATCATTGCAACGGCCGGAACGACGGTTCGGGGCGCATTTGACCCTATTGATTCCCTTGCAGACATTGCGCATCAAGAAGGGCTTTGGCTCCATGTGGATGCTGCATGGGGTGGTACGTGCATGTTTTCTACCACCCATCGGCAATTGATGGATGGCATTGAGAAAGCAGACAGCATTTGCTGGGACGCACATAAGATGATGGGGATTCCATTGATTTGCAGCACCTTTCTCGTCAAACGACCTGCCGTACTTCGCTCTCTTTGCAACCACGTGACCGTTGCTCACTATCTCTTCCATCAAGATGCTGAAAGTGATGATCTGGGCCGTTACTCTCTTCAATGCGGGCGTCGCAATGACGCACTAAAATTGTGGATTGAGTGGCGTGTACGTGGTGACTCAGGTTGGGCAGACCTCGTTGAGTTGCACATGGACAATGCTGCTTACCTCGAGGCAGGGGTTGAAGCGCACCCCAACTTGGAAATGATGTCTTCAAGGATGTGGACCAATGTCTGTTTCCGCTACAAACATCAGGATTCTCCCCTTGATTCAAACCAATTGAATATTGAACTCAGGAAACGGTTGCTTGATGAGGGACGTTTCATGATCAGCCGAAGCAACATCGGCGAAGATGTCATCCTCCGCCCCGTGCTCTCGAACGAGAATGTGACTCGGGAATCAATCGACAAACTCTTGGCACGGATCCTCCACCATGGAGAAGAAATTATTCGGGGCATACCTGCTACAAATTGATAGTTCAAAGAACCGATGTTTATGGGGCGAATGGGCATGGTGAAGGCATGAGCGACACAGCACCCGTACGCACCGCCCTCTTTGAGGAACACCTCCAACTGGATGCCAACATGGTTGATTTTCATGGCTTTGAATTGCCCATTTGGTATTCAAACATCAAAGAAGAGCACCTTGCTACTCGGGCTACGGCAGGTCTGTTTGACGTCTCTCACATGGGTTCGTTCCGCTTTCATGGGCCAAAGGTCAGAGAGTGGCTACAAAGCCTTGCCACGCAACGGGTGAGTTCCATAGCCCCCTCACGTTGTGCCTATACACATTTCCTTGACGAGGATGGATATCTCATCGACGACATGATTTTTGCAGTGGTGAGCGAAACTGAAATTCTCGGAGTCCCCAACGCATCGATGATCGGTGTCATGTGGGATTGGTTTACCAGTCATCTCCCCGCAGACGGGTCCGTCGTTTTGGAAGATCTTTCAGATGCGACGTCAATTCTCGCTCTTCAAGGTCCAGATGCGAAAGCCATCCTCGACCGGGCTGTGGGTGAAGGTCAACATGTAGCTCGATTCAAGTGGCGAAGGCTGTCAGATAACCCGCTTGGAATCAGTGGATGGATTCAAGGAACGGGATATACCGGTGAGGCTGGATACGAGATTTTCATTCCCAACGAAGATGCTGCATTGCTTTGGCGCAGCCTCATTGGGGCTGGAGCAGTACCAATTGGGCTCGGTGCACGGGATACCCTGCGTCTCGAGAAGGGTTTCCTGCTCTCAGGCGTCGACTTTTGCTCACCTCCTTTGGATGAAGAAGGACATGATGGATTCCTCTCGAGGGACTCGTGGGAAACCAATGTTCCCTTTGGATTGGACCTTGACCACGAGTTCGTTGGGCGGCATCGAGTTGTGAGTCATGATGAATCTGATGCGCGTTGGTGGGGTATTCGTTACATCGAGAAAGGACCTCTCCCTCGTCCTGGAAAGGAAGTCCAATCCCTTGACGGCCAAACAATCGGACGGCTCACATCAGGAGCGCCGGCCCCCAGTCTCGGGAATGTTGGCATCGGTATCGGCTACATGTCCGGTGTCAACGAAGGCGACGAGGTTCTCATCGTGGCGAGTCCTCGTAAATCGGTCAGAGCAGAAGTTGTCCGTCCGCCGTTTTATTGAAGCAATTCAAAGACTTGCTCCATGGCCTTGAGCCATCGTTGCTGCTCTCGCTCCCCATTGGCATGCAATTCTACGCACCTGTCTTTGGCATCGAGCAATGCTTGAGCCACACGTTCAGCATCACCCCAAGGTGCTGATTCACCGAGTTTTTCCTCGCTTACAAGGTCACTCATCAAGCAACCGTCGTTGACCACCGATGGAATACCGTAGGCAGCAGCATCAAACATTTTGACAGGTAAGGCTCCCTGTAATATGTTCCCCCGAAGGGGTGCATACATGGCAAACATCACGTCAATTTCAGACAAAAGGTCAGACAATTCACTCTGGTCGAACGAGGAGGTAATTTCCGCTTCCAACACTCCGGCTTCGACTTCGTCCATCATCATTCGGCGAACTTTTGCAGCCGCTACACCATCACCCGCAATGCGCAAGCGTGGCCGCTCATGCGGAGGAATCTCTTTGACAGCGGCGAGCAGTAATTCAAATGCTTTGATGTCGCGTACACGGCCTACATACCCCACAGTCCATTCCTTTTCTGGCTTGGTTTTGGTCGAAGGAAATGGAGGGACGGGTCGATTTTCGACGACACTTCCATCAAGGCCATGGTGTCTCAACCATTGGAGAAATCCCCGATGCCCCTCCTGCTTGACCTGCGTGCTCGATGTGATGATGGCCGTAGCGTGCTTTGCCCGCTTGACCATTCGTTGTTTCATTCGTCCGCTAACGAATGAGCGAAGGTTGGATTGAGGCGCAGGATAACGAACCCAAGTGTGCTGGAGATCGTGCATGTCAAACACAAAAGGCACATTGAGAGATTGTTTCAGAGCAGTGCCAACCCTCAGTGTATCTGCGTCATGACAGTAAACCAGGCCGGGAGGGTCGTGGGTCAGTGTTCGAATCACCATGCGCTGAAAGCGCCGAATGCCCCGATAGGTGTCGAGCGTACCTCCAAATGGCGTATCACCCAAGTGGTAACGCATGATTCGTACACCTTTGTGATTTTCAGAGGTTGGATGTGTCTGGTTTCTGTCAAAGGCGTGTACGGTGACTCGATATCCCGCCTCCTGCATCCACTCAGCATGGCGTAGAACCCTCGGGTCCGGAGCACACGGATTGGTTACCACCATGACCACTCGCACCATGGTCCTGCGAAGCGGTTGAACGCCATAGGCTGTTCCCTTCTTGCTGCTGATGCAAAGCAATGCATTATGAGCGGTGCGCGCATGGGTTTCATCACACACCCACCCGAGGAGATGAACGTCATGGTCGACCAACTTCCAAACAGAGGCAGAGAAGCCGAAATGCTACAGTCCATGGGACTCCAAACTATGGAGGACCTCTTCATTGATATTCCCGCTGATGTGCGATTCAAAGAAGAATTGCCCTTGCGTGGTCCTCAGTCTGAAGAAGAGATCATAGCAGATGCTCGCCGTTTGCTGGGTTCCAACGTCGACATGGGTGCACGACCTTCCTTTATCGGCGCAGGACTCTATCGAAATTATGTCCCTGCTGCGGTCTTTCAATTGGTGACTCGTGGGGAGTTTTTGACAGCCTATACGCCCTACCAACCCGAAGTAAGTCAAGGAATGTTGCAGGCTATGTGGGAATTTCAAACCCTTATTTCTGAACTGGTCGGTCTTCCAGTTGCGAATCTCTCGCTCTATGATGGTTCAACAGCAGCCGCCGAGGCTTTGACCTGTGCCGTTCGAGTGCACAACCGAAAAGCGTCCCAATCCAACACCGTTTATGTCTCAGAATTGATACCGCCCGACAAAATGTCAGTGATGGAAAATTATTGCCAAGGGGCAGAAATCATCATCAAGACCCTCAAGCATAATGCTGACGGGACGCTTGATCTTGGCGGACTCAAAGAGGCTGCTGGCTCCTGTGGTGTCTATCTTGAACAACCAAATCCCCTTGGTATCCTTGACGAAGGTCTCATCACGGTCAAAGACATCATAGGGGCCAATACTGCTCTCATCGTTGGTGTACAACCCGTTTCGTTAGGCATCGTTGAGGCTCCAGGCCATTACGGAGCAGACATCGTCGTGGGAGAAGGTCAACCCTTGGGAAGCCCCGTTACCGGCGGAGGGCCACTTTACGGCATTTTTGCATGCACGAAACCTTACTTGCGCTTAATGCCCGGCCGTATTGTCGGTCGTTCCATCGATGTTGACGGGAAGGAAGCCTATTGCCTCACCCTTTCGACCAGAGAACAGCATATTCGTCGCCATCGTGCTACCTCTAACATTTGCACTAACGAGACACTCATTGCCCTCATGGGTGCCATGCACATGGCCCTCTTGGGCCCAGACGGATTACGAGATTTGGCGCAACGAAACCTCGCAGCCTGTCAGCGTACGAAAGAAATCCTCTCTACGACCAAAGGTATTGAGATTGTTCACACTGCACACCATTTCAACGAATTTGCCATCCGTGTGCCCGGCTCAGCAAAAGACTGCCTCAACTACTTGGATGACAACGGAATTATCGGTGGCTTTGACCTTTCAACCTGGTATCCAGAATCAAAGGACCAAATCTTGGTGACGGCAACCGACCAAACCACACTGCGAGATATCGAGGTCCTTTCTGCCCAATTGGCGATGTGGTCCATGCATCAGGGGGTGAGTGCTTGAGTCATCTGTTCAACCACAACGGAGCCAACGACACAGGATATAGCCAGCCCCCCGGTCTTACTTGCGTCAATGAAGCAACCGTCCCTTCGGGTTTGGTACGCCAACATTCAGCTCGTTGGCCCCGGCTATCAGAGCCAGAGATGGTCCGTCATTACACGTGGCTTTCCAAGCGTAATTTTGGCATTGACACAGGATTCTACCCGCTTGGCTCATGCACCATGAAACACAATCCACGCGTCAATGAAGTCATTGCACAACTTCCGGGAATTGCCGATATTCACCCGCATCAACCCGAGCACCACCTCCAAGGTTTGTTGTCTATTTTCTACGAGATGCAACACATGCTGGAGATTTGTGCTGGAATGGACCAAGTAACGCTCCAACCTGTTGCAGGTGCCCAAGGCGAATTTACTGCTATACGCTGTATACAGGAATACTTCCGCCAGCGAGGAGAGGACCAACGAACCAAAGTGATTGTACCTGATTCAGCTCACGGAACCAATCCCGCAAGTGCCGCTATGTGCGGTTTTGAGATTGTTGAAATTCCAAGTCTAGCAGACGGCCGAATGGATTTGGCAGCACTTGCTGCAGTCGCTGACGAAACCACTGCCGCCATGATGATCACCAATCCCAACACCCTCGGTCTGTTCGAGGCAGACATCAAAGAAGCAAGTCAAATCGTCCATGATGCAGGTGGCCAGATGTACTATGATGGGGCCAACTTCAACGCTATTTTGGGCATCACATCTCCCGGTCTGATGGGCTTTGATGCAGTGCACTTCAATCTTCACAAGACCTTCTCCCAACCTCACGGGGGAGGTGGTCCAGGTTCGGGACCCATCGGAGTCAAGGCACAACTCGCTCCTTTCTTGCCCGGTCCTTTGGCAGCGCGCCGAAGTCCTACGGCGCAGGAAAGTGTCACTGCAGTGGACGACTATTGGTATCACTGGCATCAACCCGAACACAGCATTGGCAAGGTGCAACAGTGGCACGGTAATGCAGGTGCCGTGATTCGATGTTGGGCATATTACCGTCGCTATGGCTCTGGACTCAAGACCATGTCGGAGCATGCGGTTCTCAATGCAAATTACCTCCGTCATGCTATTCATCGCGAAGCCAAGAAGGAAGGCGTGAGTCATCTCTTCGTGGACGGTGCAGAAACAGATGTTGCGAAACACGAATTCACGCTTTCCATGCAACCCGCAAAGGATGCTTTGGGTATTTCGGCAATGGATGTAGCCAAAGGACTTCTCGACAAGGGATACATGGCTCCCACTGTTTACTTCCCGCTCGTGGTTCCAGAATGCATGATGATCGAACCAACAGAGACCGAGTCCAAAGACACCCTTGACACCTTTGCTGAGCAATTTGTAGAGGTTCTTCAAACAGATGCAGAAACCCTCCATGCAGCACCTGTGACGACACCCGTTCGCCGTGTTGACGAGGTCTATGCTGCTCGAAACCTTTGCTTGCGCCATCCCTTTGAGGATTCGGAGTAAAAGGGGCAATGACTATTGGGAAATCGCCTCACGCAGATGCGTGAGCAGTGAGGTGACGACTCAGGACGGATGGGTGAGTTACCCGCCCGAAAGCGATTTTTCAATCACGCTTTTTCTCTTTGCGTGGGCCTTGATGCCTGTTGGTTTTATGTGCATGCTCTTGGCATTTCATCGCTATGAAGTCTACCGCTTCGCCGTTGCGGCAACATCACTTGCCCTCCTTCTGTTGGCCTATATCTCCGGCATCACACAACGTGTCGGGGCTTTTCGAGACCGAAAGGTGCAGTTGACCATCGGCGTCCTAAGTCTCGCAACGCTCTCTGTTGTTGGAGTCTGGTTCTTCGACCTTGAACAGTGGTGGTGGCTTTCCTACGGTCTTGTGATTGGCTGCGTTCCAATGATGTATGTTTCACTCGATGCCTTGTCCGGATGCAATGCTGATGGTTGGAAATTAGCATGGCCCGTGGCAACGCACGTGCCCGAAGCCCACCTGTCGTCGTGGCGAATCCTCTCCGCTCGTTGGAAGACCGGTTTGATGGCATGGACCTACCTTGCTGATGGGCAGGTCGCCGTCCTTTTCGGTGCGAAGGATGGTGATGTTACATCGCTCTGTTACGAAGTGCTCTGTTCAACTGAGAACCAGCCCAAGAAGGCTGCGACAGGACTGAACTTTGCAGAGATGAGTGGCTTAGGAACCGCTCAATTTGGCGAGGAGTAGGCTCTTTTTCTCCGTCAAATCAGGGAGTCATCTAAAAGAACCATCCGCGCTGGCCGATGGATATGGAAGTCACAATTCTTCTTGGGTCCTCATCGGACCTGCCGATTGCCGAAAAATGTACGAAAATACTTGACCAATTTGATGTGTCATACCAACTAAGGGTGGCCTCTGCTCACCGTTCACCGCGCTTTGTTGAACAAATCATTGGCGATGCCCTCGACGATGGCTGTCATATTTTCATCGCTATGGCCGGCCTCGCTGCAGCACTTCCCGGAGCGGTGGCAGCGTTGACCACAAAACCCGTTATCGGTGTCCCATGCGGTGGTCGTGTTCCCTTTGATTCACTTTTGTCCATTGTCCAATTGCCTCCAGGCGTTCCTGCTGCAACCGTTGGTGTTGACCGTGGTGACAATGCTGGCTACCTCGCAGTGCAAATGCTTGGTATGTTCATTCCAAAGTATGCTGCGGCTCTTGAACAAAACAAGTTGGACCAAATTGAGCGAGTCAAGCGCCAAGACCGGGAAATCAACGGCGGTGCTTGAGTTGTTCGATGCTGAGGAATTCATCGCTGAGAGCATTGAATCCCTCAAAACAACGATTGATGATATTGCTATCATCGCTTGTTCCGGCGGCGTTGACTCCACTGTCGCTGCCGTGATCGCCAGCAAAGCCGTTGGAGATTTACTTCACTGCGTTTATGTTGATACGGGTTTCATGAGGAAAAATGAAACCGAACAAATTGAGCGTCTTCTTGAGGAACAAGGCATCAATCTCGTGACAGTCAAAGCCGCTGACCGATATTTTGAGGCCCTCAAAGGCGTCACTGAACCTGAGCAAAAGAGGAAAGTCATCGGGGAATTATTCATTCGTATTTTTGAAGACGAGCAAGAAAAATGCGGTGCGAAATACCTTGTCCAAGGAACGATTGCTCCGGATTGGATTGAATCCGGTGGTGGTGTGCGTGATACCATCAAATCGCACCATAACGTCGGTGGCCTACCAGAAGATATGACACTGGAAGTCGTTGAACCTCTTCGTGAACTCTACAAAGATGAAGTTCGTGAACTTGCACGTGCCCTTGAGATCAATGTCGCAGAACGCCAACCCTTCCCTGGCCCCGGCTTGGCTGTACGTACGCTCGGAGAATTGACTCCAGAGCGAGTTGCGGTTGTCCGTGAAGCTTGTGCCATTGTCGAAGAGGAATTTGAGGCTGCCGCTGAGCGCGGTGAAATGGACCTGCCTTGGCAGTATTTTGCTGCGCTTCTACCCGTTCGCAGTGTCGGCGTTCACGGCGACGTTCGCGCTTATGGTGAAACCATTGTCGTCCGTGCAGTACAATCCATGGACGGAATGTCGGCTCGTTATTCTGAAATTCCACACAAGATTCTCCAGACGATCAGTACTCGCATTACGAATACGGTCAAGGGGGCAGTCAATCGTGTGGTATACGACATCACCCACAAACCCCCGGGTACCATTGAATGGGAATAAATACCGAAGCGGGTGAAACTCGTAACTTGCGGGTTCGAACCTTTCATTTTTGGGTGGGCGGAATCTTCCTCTAATTTACACAGTTTTGAAGGGTCATTTTGTTCAGTTTTTCTGAAATACTCAGTGGAAAAATTTGGTGTTGATAGGGCAAAAGTTTGATTGTTAATCCTTGCGTACCGTGCTTTCAGTATCACGGTTTTATGTGGCGCCGATTGTGGGGCTCGAACCCACGACCTTGGGATTAACAGTCCCACGCTCCACCAGCTAAGCTAAATCGGCAAGGTTGGCGACAGGCCTCCCCTTTATCACGGCTTCGTTGAATCTCTCTTGACCGTTTTGAGATGCCGCTTGACTGGTTTGCACGAATCCGAGCCAATGGTTGTGATTTCTTGCAGGAAATTCAAATCCTCCTCATCTAAGTCCCTTTGGTGGTGAAAGGTGATTATTGGCATATTCTTGTGAACTTGGTCTCCCATCTTTGCATGGAGTACAAAACCAACATCGGCTGCAATCACATCGTCTCGCTTGAATCGTCCAGCCCCATGTTTCCTAGCGAGGACCGCCATCTTCATCGCATTAAGGTCATGGACACCTCCATCTTCATGTGCGAGCACGGTAGTTTGGTTGGCAGCAGATGGAAGTACAGATTGCGGGATACGAATGAGCTCTTCAGCGAGTTCGGGTTCGACACCTTGCTGAATACACATCATTTTGAAGCGTTCAAGGGCCGTTCCGTTTTTCAAACAAGTCTCCATCATGTTCCGACCGTCTTCGATAGAGACATCATCCATCGTCATCGCCAACAGAACAGCCCCCTGCATCACGACCAATTCTTTGGTATCGTTATCGCCATGTCCTTGCATGACCTCGATGCATTCAATCACTTCAAGGGCATTTCCAACATGTGTTCCAATCGGTTGATCCATGGAAGTGATTTGAGCGATTGTCCTTATCCCCAATCCCTCCGCAGTATTGACCATTGACCGGGCAAGAGCTTCGGCCTCTTCGATGGTTTGCATGAAGGCTGCTGAGCCACACTTGACGTCCAAAACAAGTGCTTCTAGTCCCTCTGCGGCTTTCTTTGAGATGATGGAGGCTGTGATGAGTGGAAGGCTATCGATGGTGTCGCTGATGTCTCTGATGGAATACAGCACCCCGTCAGCAGGTGCGATGGCTTCGTTTTGTACGGCGATGCAACAACCCACTGCATCTACGGCAGCCTGCATGGCTTCGGGAGAGAGGTGACAGTTAAATCCAGGGATCGCTTCTAATTTATCGATGGTTCCACCGGTATGGCCAAGTCCTCTCCCGGCTAACATTGGAACCCTGCAACCGCATACGGCGAGCGCTGGAGCGAGGATCAAGGACATCTTGTCACCTACGCCGCCAGTACTGTGTTTGTCGACGACAGGGGCTCCCGAACTCCACGTCAAGCGGGCACCTGAATTGATCATCGCCTCGGTCAATATAACGGTTTCATTCACTGAAATACCATGGCGGTGAACGGCCTTCAGCCAGCGTGTTGCCTGTTCGATTGGTAGTTGGCCCTCACCGACATGTTGGACGAAGGATTTCAGTGATTCAGTATCTTGTGGCGAACCACGCTCGATGGAATGAATCAATGATTCAACGTCCATTCAACCACCTCAAATAAGACCGATTTCTTTGAGCCGTTGATGCAGAAAATCACCTGCTTGAATCGAAGTATAATTGGCAACGCCTCCGGTTTGTTCAATGAATTCTGCACGCGGCGTCAGGTCAATTTCATTTCGCGGGTGTACAAACATGGGCATTGAATAGCGACGCTGGTTGGCCCGCTTTGGATTGACGACTCGGTGGGTCGTGGACTGGAACAGGCCATTGGTCAGATTTTGGAGCATATCTCCGGAATCAACGATGATGGCGTCTTGGTCACCCTTGACTTGAATCCAAGTCCCATCGTGGTCCATGACCTCCAAACCATCAGCCGTCGCTGTGACCAGCAGCGTGATGAAATTGATGTCTTCGTGAGCAGCTGAACGAACGGCTCCCTCGGGCATACTATCGTCAAGAGGTGGATAGTGAATCATGCGCATGATGGTATTGCCGTGTTCAGCCATGTCTGGAAGCCACGATGCTGGATGGCCAAGATAGATTGAGCAGGCTTCAAGCAGTGATGAAGACAGCGTTTCCATAGCCGTGAACAATGTTTCTGTTGAGGATTGAAAGCCCTTCACATCATCCGTCGGCCAAAGATTGTCGGGGTAGGTTGGCAACGTACCGTCGGTAGGGTACGGTCTTCCCGTTTGCCAGAACTCCTTGAGGTCGGGGGCAGGGTTGTCTTTGGCATGTTCAACTCCAAAGGCAGTATAGCCACGTTGGTGGCCCATTTCCGGGCGGAGGTAGGTTCGCTTTGTGCTTTCAGGAAGGTCAAAGAAGGCATCGCACTGTCGGTAGGTTTCATCGATCACTTCCCGAGGAATTCCGTGATTGATGAGTGCGAAAAAGCCGATATCCTTCAGAGCATCACCAACTTGCTTGACAAAGACATCTCGGTCTTCAGCTTTCGCTGAATGTGCAAGTTGGTAGTCAACGGTCGGAATGCTCCGAGACATGGCAGATCAATCCTGAACAAAGGTTCTCAATTTGGAAAGAAGTCTGAGGGTCTCGATGTAGATCCAAATCAACGAAACAAGTATTCCGAAAGCCGCATACCATTCCATGTTCTTGGGTGCTCCATATTTGACACCAGATTCAATGAATCCAAAGTCGCTGATGAGGGTGAGGCTGGCTACGATGAGGATCAAGAGGGTTACGCCAATTCCAATGGGGCCAGATGTATGGAGGAAGGGGACGTCGTATCCCGTTGCAAGGTTGAGAATGAATGATGTGAGGTAGAGGAACATGATGGATATGACCAAACCACCAATGACTTTGTTGAACATGGGAGTCGGACGTATGATTCGTGATGCATACATGAAGTACATTGTTCCCGTGATACATACGGTTCCGAAGGCCGCCTGGAGGACGATACCGGGATATTGAGTTTCAAAAATCAGAGAAAATCCTCCAATTGCTACTCCTTCAAAAAGGGCATACAGGCTCATGAGCGTGCCTGGGTTTTGAGGACGTGAGGTGATGGTGATGAGAGCAATGACCAAGCCTCCGATAAATCCGAGGAATGAAAATCCAGCAGCATAGAAGAACATATCTTCTCCAGCATTCATGCAAATTGCCGCAGTGACGAAGGCAGTAATGACCACCAATGAGAGAAGATAACCAATCTTTCGGAGGCTGCCCTCGAGAGTCATAAGTTCAACTCCCGCCAATTTGGCGATGAATTTATTGTTCAGTACCGGATTGCTGCTACGGAAACCAATCGCCATGGGAAGAAGGAACAGGTGGTCCTGTTTCAATGTTCTTCTATGGTTCGTGTTGAGCAACCTGTTCTTGGTAGTAGGTGGCAAGTTGGTCCATCGTCCATCCCTGGAGAAGGTATTGCTTGACCATGTCTTCGGTCCATCCGGGTACCCTCGCCATCATCTCGGGAGTCAAGTGTGGCTCGGAAGCATTCAACACGGGTTGCTGCCACTCTTCGGATGCGGCTGCCAACGGCGCAGTGAATTCCACAAAGTTCGCCTCAGTGAGATTGTCCTTGACCTCCTCCGCATCTTGTCGAAGTTTACGAAGCACCACATAGGCGCCTCCTGAGAGGAGAAGTGCACCGATCATGAGGCTGAGGAAGAAGGTTTCACCGGCTTCACCTGATGCGCCCTCGACGTTCTTGTCGACGAGAGCAGCGCGCTGAGCCGAAGAACATCCTTTGTCGTCGGTTGCTGCGCCAGCTGCAGTATCAGGGCATGCATCCACGCCGTTGAGGATGCCGTCATCGTCGTCATCCTCGGTCTCGTTGACTTCCGTAGTATCGTCGGGTACGGTGACGACGCCTCCAAGATCACAGCCCAAGGCATCGGCTTCATTGACACCGTCACCATCCGCATCGGCAAGAAGGAGAGCATCTCGTGGATTGATATCGGCGACACTCGGGTCGAGCGTCGTTGCTTGCGCCCATGCCACTTCAAGGCCATCTGGGATACAATCTCCGTCTGTATCAGCATTCATGGGGTCTCCACCGTGAAGTTGTTCAGCAAAATTTGACAATCCGTCATCATCGTTATCCATCTGAGATTCATCATCGATGGCGGTTCCAGCGACGCTACGACGATGGCGATGAAGTCCATGCTCAAGTTCCCAGGCATCAAGGAGGCGGTCTTGGTCAGAATCCGTGACGTTGTCCGCACGGTTCCAATCATCAAGCCATGATTCAATGAAGACATCGGCAAAGGCTTCGTTGGTGACTAAAACACCCATTTCTCGATTGCGAACCAACGCTGAGTCTCCCCAATTGATGGAGGAAACAAGAACGGATTCACCGTCGATGATAGCGCCTTTATTGTGCAGTTTGGAGACCATGTCGTCGCTGCTCATCACAATGGCGGCGGTATCGTATCCGAGGGTAAAGTTCCAATCTTCGTTCATTTTGTCGACCACACTTTGAATGTCTTCGTCAAGATATGCCCCATTGAGAATCAATCGCAATCGGACACCACGCTCGGCTGCGTCTTCCAATGCACTGACAATTGGGTTATCGCCCCAACCATAGGACCAATCCATGTCCAAGTATTGCAGGGAGAGCAGGATTTCTTCTTCGGCCCCGTCGAGCATGGCCACCAAGGCATCAATGCAATTGTCTGGGCATACCAATAGCGTTGCTTCATATTCGCCCGTAATGGCAGTTGTCGTATTTCCGAATACTGCCCCACTGGCCGGGAAGGACCAACCACTCGGAGCATCAGCAGCAGTAACGGGTGTGATGTGGCTTCGGGTATTGTCTTGGTCGAAGCCAAGATGCGATTGAACCAATGCTGCAAAGGCTGAATCCTCAATCAAAACACCCCAGTCACGGTTCCCACGCTCTCCGGGTTCGGGATGAGATGATGATTTCCAGTTGCCAGAACCCATCCAGACGCTTTCATTGTCCCGAACAGCCACTTTGCTGTGGATGTATGCGTAGGGATTCTCACCCATGTCACCGAACCAATACACGTTGGCTCCAGCAGACAAAAGCGTGGTTGCCATTCCTCGATTTGTGTCGAGGTCGTACTGATTCCACCAACTGTCTCCGTAGTCGAGGACAACACTCACTTCAACACCTCGTTGTTGTGCGGCGATGAGAGCGTTCACGAGATGAGCATCATGGAGTTGGTACATGTGGACGTCGAGACTCGTGGTCGCTCCTTCTATCCATGCGAGCAAGTCAACCAGACCGTGTTCGGGTCCGATAAGCGGTGTCATCGTACCTGTACTCTGTAGCGTGTCGCCTTGGCAGAAGGTACTGCCTCCAAGACGGCTCCATCGGTGATGCCAATCGGCGACCGTATCGCTATCGGGTGCGTCACCACACCCGCTGCCACGAAGGTAGATCACATTGTCCAAATTGGTGATGGGTTTGACCAAGGAAATGCCGGTCCAACCCGATAGAGAGACGTCTCCGTTGCCGTATACGAAGGTGTCAACTTCGCCTCCAGAGGGGTCCAAAAGTTGGATGGCAGCTCCTGAGTTGGTCAGATAGAGCTGCTGGCTCAATGCATCGTTTATGTCGACTAAAACACCGTCTTCGTAAACGGCAAGTGCATCAGCGTCGTTGGTTAAGACCACAGATGATTCGGGCTGAATCATCATATTGGTGATGCTGGCGTCGTATTGAGCACCTGCGCCCGACGTGGAACGCATGGTCCATCCGTTGAGAACAGCCAGTTTTGAGCCTTGATTGCTGATTTCAATGAATTCGAGATTGCTCGAAATACTGGTAGAACCATCGGGCATGAAGCGTGTAAAGCGGATGTCATCGGGGGATGCAAAGTTTGCGAGGTCGGGCTCCTCTTCACCGGGAGTCGGCCACAAACTGTGACGCCATTGATCTTGAGTGGTATTGCCTGGCACTAAGGTCTGACAGTCCGTAACGATGGTCCACATGGCGTTGTCAGCAGAATCACCGTCGGGGTTCAGGAGGTCTACACTGTCCCCAAGACCGCTTAGCATCCACTTGTCCAGCAAAAACACTGCACGCTCACCAGCCTCGAGAGTCATGTTTGGCATCGTATTGTCCCCTGTCCACAGCGACCCGTTACGAATGAACCGTCGGTCGCCGTCTGCGTTGAGCACCGACCAGCGACTCAAATTCAGCGGGGAGTTCCCAGTGTTGTGAAGTTCAATCCAATCCTCTTTTGGCGTCAGTGAGTCGTCGTTGCAGTAAGGATGGATTTCGGTCATGTTGAGGTCGTTTGGTCCGGCGTACGCTGGCCATACCGGATTGAGTTCACCAGGTGTAGACCATGCAGACTGAATCCAGTCACCTGTGGCTTGAGCATTGGCAGGACCTACACCAGCGTGGGTGCTGTTCGGGGCAATGAGGGATTCTCCTTCGATGGTGGACGACCATGAGATGGTGTCAACCGTTGCCCCGGCCATGTCCATGAGGCCGATGGAATCTGCTGAGGTATGCTTGAGGTAGAAACTACTCGTCCCGTTGAGAACTACAAGGGCAACATCGCCAGCAGGAATGACGGAGGTTGATTGCAGGGGCATGTTGTATTCATGAAGGGTGAGGCTGCGAGATGGGGCTTGCAACTTCCAACCACCGACGTCAACGTCAGTTGCTCCGTAATTGTGCAACTCCAACCATTCGCCTTGTGGCCACATTTGGTTATCTGCACCAACTGCATCAGGGAGAATCTCAGAGAATTGAACCGTGCCGCTTGAAGGCGTACTTCCCGGCTCGGGTTGGCCGGGCGTCTTCCACGGAGCAGGAGACCACGGGTCCGTCGTTTGTTCGCCACGGATGAGGGCGATATCCTCGCCGTAATCAGTCGTGTACAGGGCAGTATCCACAATTTGGCCACTGGGGTCGCTCAAGAAGAGGTGGTTGTAATTGTCCCAAAGTTGGGTGTCAAGGGTGAATTCAACCAATCTTCGCTCACCTGCGTTGATCATCGTGGAGCCTTGGGAACTGTTGAAGACCAGTGAACCCGGGTCAAGGTGAGTGATGTTGCCCAGCCCGTCGATGATGGTCCATCCCATGAGGTCGAAATCAACGGTTCCAGTGTTGTGAAGTTCAACCCATTCACCATCTGGGAACGATGACCCGTCGCTTGTAGCATTGCTCATGATTTCAGTGAACTGAATTTCCATGACTTGACGTGGCATGAGGGCGATGTCCATCGGGTTTGGACCCTCAGGTGTTGGGTAAGGTGCATAGCCCCAAAGTCCTCCGGGTTGTGCAGATGGCTGAAGAGCGAAACCTTGGACGGTTGAGGACCATGAGATCTCTTGTGAGGGGCTACCGTTGGGCCATTTGAGTGTCAGAGTTTCCGCCCCGTTGTTGAGCACGCCGTAGGCACTGGTTCCGTTCACTGCGATGATTCGGTGTTCACCTGGACTGATGATGAAACTTGAGGGACTGGCGGTCGCATTGACCAAGTGCGTGGTATTGAAGGCGAGTTGATTGCCAGCGGCATCTTCCAGCGACCACCCTGTGAGGTCAATATCGGACGTTCCGGTGTTCATGAGTTCAACCCATTCACCGCCCGGCCACGGGTCGCTGTCATAGGATGGCCAAGGATTTGCCATTACTTCGGTGATGAGCAAATCGGAAGGAATGGTCACCGTTGGGCCACCAGCAGAATTGACTTGACCGGGAGATGGTGAGCCCGTTGCAACCCAGTTGCCCGTAGGGTTGTTGGAGTCTTGCTCGTAACTCTTTCCTGAGGTCACCCCGCCCCATGTCGCTTCGTGAACCATGTTGTTGTTATTGTCGTAGAGAGACAGGGTCATTCCGGTGTTGGTGAGATAAAAATTGCTGTTGCCGTTTCGTGCAATGACCACATATTCACCCGGACTAATGGTCCATGTCGAAGCATTCCCTTGCTGGTAGCCGACGATGCTGTTCGCATCAAAATTCAGGGATTTGCCTGCGCTTGTCTGTACGTTCCAGGAGGAAAGGTCCACGTCGGTGGTCCCACCGTTGGTCAATTCAAACCATTCACCGTTGGGGTAGGTTCCGTCATCCTGTCCAGCAGGATTTGGTATGACTTCGTTGATGCAAATGTCGCCGATGCAAGCGGTTGAGCGAGCAGAAGTTTCCAAAGGATTGGATTGTTGAAGACTCTGATGTGCCATCGGTGCACATAGGGAAATCAAAAAGAGGCTGATAAGGGTCAAGGCTGCTGTTGTTGTTTTCATGGGGTCACGTCCTGTTCAAATAAATCCAAAGCTGTCAAACTTCTGGGCGAAGGTGTAAATCATAATCGGTACGAGAATAATGCCCATTCCGTGTGAGCGCCGTATGCCGATACGAGGTGGAAGGAGACCGATGATTGTTCCGACGATGAGTACGCCGATGCCAACGAAACCTGTTGACAGCCAAACAAGTGCTACTACGAAGAGAATCACGCCCATCACCATTTGCTGCAGCGGTATCGCAGCGTGAAGGCGAAGCATGCCCATTCCAACATAGCGCATCATCGGCATGGCAAGCAGGCCTGCAGCCAGCGTGACGGCCAAAAGACGGATGAAATCAGAGGTTGGTTCAAGCGAAGACCATGTCTCAATCGGGTACATCATTTTGAGCGCCAGTGTAGCACCCGATCTCGAACGACTGATGATGTAGAGGAATCCCAGAACCATCACGGTCACCGCAGTGTTGACCGCAGAGAGGATAGCAATGATCTCAAGGTCTTGCTTGGTTTGTGGACCTTCAACACCTTCCTCTGCTTCTGCCTTGGCAACTTCGAGCAGTTCATCATCCGTCATTTCTGTGAGACGGCGCGTTTCCCAATCCATACCGTATCCCTGTTTTCCTTGGGCTTTGGCGGCTAAATTTCGTCCGCCCATCACCAAGACCGTTGCTTGAGAGGCGGTCATTCCTGGAAGGACACCCATGGATGCACCCGCCACGCTGGACCAAAAACACGGAACCATCAGCGGGCGGACGGGGGGCAATGCCCAGTTCTCTTTTTGCGGAGGCAAGTGGGATGTCGTGGCATAGATGTCGAGAAGATTGGCGATACCGAATAATCCGGCAAGGCTGGGTAGCAAGAGGCTTGCATCGGGCATGCCAACGGGAGAGCGAGCGGGCAGGGTGAAGACGCCCCATCCATAGAGTCCGGCCAGCAAAAAGAAAGCAGTTGCTGCGATAAATCCAGCAAAACGGGAATCTCTGCCAAGCAGGCCGCGGGTTGAATCTTGGACCCATTTGGGCCAATCAAGGCGCGTGGTTTCGGTTGCCAAGAGGAGCAGTGAAATGGTGAGGAGGACAAATGGGAGAACGTTGCGCAAGGCATCGTACCATCCCAATTCAGGACCGAATGCAATGCGAGCTAGAATGATGAGAGGAAGCGAGAGGAAAAGACCGAGTTGTGAGCCTCTTGCGGACCAGGCAACGCCGCGAGCAGCATTGCCCGAAAGGAGCATGCGATGGCCGGGCAAGAGTGAAAGTGCCGTGTCTCCGTCAGGTGCTCCAATGAGTGCGGAAGGGATGTAATTCAGGAAGGTGTGAACTGTTCCTGTGGCGACGATGATGGCAGCGACCGCAGACAACGGAATCCCGAGGTCCAAGAGGGCCGGTGAGAGGGCCAGCAAAATCAAAGCGACGTTGTTGACGTGAAAGCCAGGAATAAGTCCGGTGAGTGAACCGAGACCAACACCGAAGAACAGAGCCCCAAGAAGCCAGGCCAAGTCAAGGAAATAGCCTTCGAGCACATCATCACCTCAGTCTTGAGACGCTTCGTAATCGTCACGGTCACTCACGCCATCATCGTCGGTGTCTTCAGAGGTCGAAGAATAGCCCAATGCTTCCTCAAGCGTATCGCCTAAACCGTCTCCGTCGCTGTCAAGGGCGTCTGCTTGGTCAAGCGTGTACATGATGCTCATGCCGTCTGGACTTTCCATTTGTCTAAGTCGGCCTGACCAGGTCATGGATTGGTCGCTGTGCAATTCGTCAATTCCGATAGCCTGACCCTGAGGGCTTAGGGCGATGGATTGGTTGGAGCCGGGTTGGTACAGTCGCCAGGCTCCGTCCTCATAGACTGCTTCTCCATCCAAGAGGACGTTTTGGTCTCGAGCATAACTCCATTGAGTCGCCCCGTCATCCCAGAGCAAACTTCTCGAGGATGGAACCACGCCAAGTGTGTAGTCGTGAACCACCAATCGGATTCGCATGTCCTCATCGTCCCACATCACCGATACGTTGGCGATGATGTTCTGTCCCGCCTCCAGCCAAACGGTCGAAGGTCCGGGGAAGGTGGCTGCTACCGTCGTCCATCCGGGCATGTACGCCGCCATGTCGACTAGGTAACCTTCTTCATCCTCAACGCTGGGTTCAATTGCGTATTTGATGTATGCAGAGAGCGTGTAAGTTTCATCGGGGTCTTCGATCAAGCCGAGTGGGTTCGCAGAGAGCATCGCCATCAAATTCATCGGAGTCTGCGGGTCGACCAAGCGACGTTCAGCACCTTCGTTGGCATCAATGCACCATGACGATGTGGTTGCCGACCAAAGCAACCGTCCTTGGACGGTCTGCAAGGTGTTGTCAATTGATGCATTGGCATCCAATGTTCGGTCAGCATCACTTGGAATGACACAGATTGCTCTGCTGTTAGGGCCGACGAGCGTCCAATCTTCGTCTCCGGTTCGAAGCAAACCAGCCATTTCTACGGTTTGACCGGACTGGTAACTCCAAGTTGCTTCAGCGCTCCAGTCAAGTTGTGGTATGTGGATGACATGTGCTCGGTCGACCAATATCTCTGGACCTTGAACTTGCAAACTCCATCGCAAATCACGCTGTTGGTAACTGAGGATGCCTTGAACTTCCACCTTTGATGTCGCCTCAATCCATTCACCCGTGGCGGACCTGATAATGAGGTGCATTTGATGCTCGGAATTTCCATAGTTGGGGTGGTCGCCAAGGTAGGCAGAAGTAAAGGTTGCATCCGGTGAGATGGACTCGCCAAGGAATCCTGAGAGTTGAATCACTTCACCTGCATAGGCCGCAGGGTCCATTGCGACATCAGCGATTGCCAATACCTCGACTTCTGGCAGGTCGCCTGCGCTCCATTCAAAGGCTCCTGCTCCTAAGGATTGAATCCAAATCCGACCGTCGTATTCGATCACGTCACCCATGACAGTGACCGTAGTTCCAATGGGTGGCATGCTGCCGGGTCGATACCAGCGAGCCTCAACAACGCCAGTGCCGTCGTCGATAATGGCGTCAACTCGGTCATCACCGGATGAATAGGGGTCTTCCACCCAGGAGATCAGTTCACCCTCGAGTTTGACAATTTCGTTTTTGTATTCCAATAATTGGTCAACTTGAATCACCTCTGGTTCACGAACATAGGCGTACCAGTTGAGGGTCGCCACGAGGAACATTGCAAGGGCAAACATCACCCACAATTGCTGACCACGAGTTTCTGGGTCATCATTGGTGATACTGTCCATCAAGCCCTTAACGGGGTCGGCCATAATCATCGGAAATCAAACGGCCGTTTATTGCTTCGCCATGAAATGAATGGGCGTATTTCCAAGAACCGCTATAAAGCCGTGATTTGACGGCCTACCATCATGAAGCCTCGGGACCGTGTGATTCGCGATGAAATTCACCGCGATATTTTCGTGCCTTCGCACCATGCATCCATCATTGATACTCCGGAATTCCAGCGCCTCCGCTCGATTCAACAATTGTCCACCTGTGAGTATGTCTTCCCCGCCGCCACGCACAATCGTTTTGCTCATTCCCTTGGCGCCTACCATCTTGCTGGAGAATTAGCACAACATCTCGAGGAATCCCATCCTGGGCGCTTGTCCAAAGAAGACGAAGAATTGGTTCGTCTTGCAGCCCTTTTACACGACATCGGTCACCCTCCTTATTCTCACTTATTGGAAACTCCTCGGGTTTACGCCACGTATGCATCGCACGAAGACTGGGGGCGCAGAATTTTAGAATCGGACGATACGGCGATTGGTGCTGCATTGAAGGGTATCTTGGGGGAACTTCGTCTCCAACGATTATTTGCCCTCATGGATGGAAAAGACGAACACGATGGCGTCCCTATTCCGCGTTTCATGAAGGAAATTGTCAGCAGCCAATTGGACGTTGATCGCATGGATTACATGATTCGTGACCAAGCCAATACGGGCGCGCAAATTGGCGGTTTCGACAGTGCCCGTGTCATTCGGGCATTACGGATTGGTGATGACGGAGGACTCTATGTCAAACAGTGGGGCCTTCCCGCCATTGAAGCCTACCTCGTCACCCGCTATCACATGTACCAGCAAGTCTACTTCCACAAGGTCAACATGCTCACGCAATCGTATCTTGTCAGCATGCTCGAGCGAGCGAGGGAACTGGCTGCAAGTGGAGATTTGGTCGTGAGCGAAGAACTCTCAAACATGTTGCTCAATGAACACCTTTCGGCGGTTGAATACACCGTTCTTACCGACGCACACATCAAGGTCGCACTGCCGCATTGGGCGCGTCATGAGGATGAACTGCTCTCGGGGCGAGCACAGCGTTTACTGTCACGCAAGGACTATCATAAATCATTGAGAATTCAGCATTTGACCGCAGAGATGTGTGAGGTTGTGATGCCAAGAATCAGGGAGGCCATGGTACTTGCAGGATACGACACCGAATTGGACCTCATTCATGCCAGCATCAGTAAGCGCGGCTATCTGCCATATTTTGGTGGAATCGTCCTCGAGGACGGACGCGATGCTGCAGAACATTCCTCGTTGATTCGTTCGCTTGTCCAACCGCATGAACATTCAATGATTTTCGTGCCTGCTGCCATCCGTGATGAAATGGAGAGCAATGTCCGTGAATGGATTAAACCTTCGCAATCATCCCTCGCTCAATTTGACTGAACGGCATGAGAAGGTTCATGTGGCCTCATCAGGGCGCTTTTGTTGGGGCCTGTAGCTTAGTCGGTTAGAGCGCCCGGCTCATAACCGGGAGGTCAGGGGTTCAACTCCCTTCGGGCCCACTCTCTTGATTCAACCCGACCGTGTTATGCCATTTTTCGCACAACACGCCCATAATGGTTATGAGGTGGTGAAGGTTGGGAAGACCGTTAGGTGAGACTATGTCGGGATGGAAGCGAGTTACAGTGCTACTTGGTATCTACATGTGTTCGTTGCTTCTTGTAGCGGTTCCAGCCTCTGCCCAGCTCTCTGGTGCTGCGGTTTCCATGACCTGTGCGCCCGGTCAAATTCAAGTCGAGGTGAAACCAGGTGCAACCCTCACCGGATACACGACCTGTACGGTCTCCAACCCAACGGCCTACGTAGAAAAGGTCGCCATTCAAGTGACCAGTGATGGTTTGGCTACTGCGGCTCCCGGTGACATGTACGTCGGTGCTGGCCAAGAAGTGGACTTCCAAGTCGTTGTCCGTGCCAACCCCTACATGCAAATGCAATCTCGCCAACTGACCGTTTCTGCATCGGTCCAGGAATTGAACAACCTACCACCCCCCAACACCGCTTCCTCTCAAGTCAATGCTCTGATCAACATCATGCAGTTCAGCATCGTTCAAGTTGAAGCAGTCGAACCCTTTGTCCAACTCATGCCAAAGACCGATAAGAACTTCCAGTTCAAAGTCTACAACTTTGGAAATCAAATTGACCGTATGAAGATTGGTGTTACCGAAAACACTCGTGAGACACTTGAAGAAGCTGGCTTTACGGTCAACCTGCCACAGAACGTTGTCACCATTGAACCCAACACCGCTCCTGAAACCGCACGTATCATGGTACGGACACCCAAGAACCAAGGTTGGTCCGACGCATACCACGTCCTCGAATTTTATGCTGAATCCGAATTTGCTTGTCAAAACGGTGGATGTAACCGTGAGTCACAGATGATCACCGTTTACGTCCGTGGCGTCTACCTCCCCGGCTTCGAAGTGGTTCCAGCCATCTCAATGATTGCCCTCGCAGGTGCTGTAGCAGGACGTCGCCTCATCAATCAGGATGAAGAAGGCGAAGAAGAGTGGAGAGAATCTGCTCCCGGCCTCTAATCCGCACCCTTGAAATCCTAGGCGCACCCACGCAAATAGGGGAGGGATTGATAATCCCGTCCGTCAAACAATGAAATAACGGGGATTGACCATGAGTGGATTACTGGATAAAGCAAAAGCTGCCAAAGAATCAGAAGAAGCACCAAAAGAGGCTGCACCTGAACCCGTGAAGGC
>Ga0209631_10001368_pt1 | contig 31349 bp, 18 predicted proteins | sample COG_08_FD_184752 | JGI IMG/M metagenome (GOLD analysis project Ga0209631, IMG submission 184752) | Pelagic Microbial community sample from North Sea - COGITO 998_met_08 (SPAdes) (version 2) | ecosystem: Environmental > Aquatic > Marine > Neritic zone/Coastal water | place: Helgoland, sampling... | reverse complement strand
CTAACCATAACCCTAACCCTCTCACGGTGGCGTACGCGCCGGCGAGGGCGGGCGACGGGGACTCGCGTATGTATAGCGACTCTGCGTTGTTCGCGTCGCCGAGCCGCGTCGCCGTCGCGCCCGTCGGCGGGATCGGCGGGGGACACGAGCGGCGCGCGTTTGAAACGTTTCGCGTCACGGGAGGCGGCGCGCTCGTCTCCCTCGCGTTCGCCGCATCGGAAGCCACAGCAAATGCTGGGATGTCGAACGGCGGCGGCGTTCGTTGCGTCGTCGGCGGCCGGGAAACTTCCTCGCTCATCCGCTTGAACGACGAAGGCTTCGACTCACTTGATGACCGCCTATCCGTCTCGTGCGCGCTCGCGCCCGGGATCGTGCGCCCGGGGTTTACCACCGTGCACGTCGCGTGGTACCCCCCAGGGACCGCCAGTGGGTCACACGTCGGCGCCGGTATGTCGAGTGTATCCGAATTTATTTCTTCCACCCCGGGTGGTTCGGTGAGCGGATTCGAACGGCCAACGCTCCGATCGATCCGGCCGGAGATTGGCGTGTCCGCCGGGGGAGGCGTGGCGTCGATATCCGGTACTAACCTCGCGTTGAATGAATACCACGACGCGCTCCGGTGCGTCTTCGGCGGCGTCGCGGTTGACGTAGGGTCAGCGGTGAGTTCCGCGCTCGTCCGGTGCGAAGTTCCCGCGAGTCTTCAAGAAAATGCGGGGAGAACTTTCGGTGGGTCCGAGCCGGTGGTGCTCTCGGTGGCGCCCTGGGCGGATGCGGGAACGGAGAAGGCATCGGACGCCGCGCACGCGGGCTCCCCCGATGCGGATGGATCCGTGTCGTCACCGGCGACATCGGCCAAGTCCACCGCCGTGAATAACGACAACGCGCTGGTATTCGCGCGGGTGCGTTCGAAGCCGTCGGTGCGTTCCACGCGGCCCGGGGTCGTGGGCGAAGCCGGCGGCGACTATGTCACCTTCACCGGAAGCTGGTTAAAGTCCGCCTTGGGCGCGTGCACGTGCGAGTTTGGAAGTATAAAAAGTGTCGCGGCTTCGTCGTGCCGGGGCGGTGAGGCGCGATGCGTCGTTCCCGCGATGCGCCCGCGGATCGGGGGCGTGCGGACCCGTCTCTGTTCGGACGAGGGCGTGTGCTCCGAGGGTGACGAGGACGCCGGCGAGAGTGGGGTGTCACTGAGCCAGCTGGACGTCGTCGCCGGGTTGGGGCAGGCGGAGAGCGTCATGCCGCCGATGGCTTCATCCGTCGGCGGCGCCGTGGCCATCGGCGCACGCGTCTCGCTGCACGGCTGGGGCCTTCGACGCGACACCGCGCGAATCGACGATGGAGGAGTAGGAAAGGGAGCTAACGACGCGTTGTTGAGCGCGTTGGGCTCGATCGACGCGACGCTCTGCGCGTTCGCGACGGCGCCCGGCCTCGTCGCGCCCGTCCCCGCGGCGGCGTCGACGAGCTCCGACGATACCGGGAGAATCGATTGCGTCTTCCGGTCGCTTCCACCCGCGGGCTTCCACGTCGTGTCCTTGAGTTCGACATCGATGTCGAGCGCTTCTTCGTTGGGTGACGGTGACCACTCCGGTTACCGCGGTGGGGTGCAGATTTTAGTCCGTGGCGCCCCGAGGCTTCGCGCGGCGTCCCCCGCGCGGTCCCCCGCGACGGGAGGCGGCGTATTGTGGATAGCCGGCGGTGATCTACACGGCGATTGGTCCGACGGGGTTGGCGGCGGCGGGTTCGGCGAGGGAACTAACCGCGCGTGTGCCTTTGGCGGCGTCGTCGGCGTCGCGGCGTCCGCGAGGGTCGTATCCTCCGCGCTCGTCTCGTGCGAGATACCTCCGCGGGGTGGACGCGGGGGCGTGAGCGGGGACGTCGCGGCGGCGGTTTCGCTGCTCACGCGCGGCGCCGACGATTCATATCCCGAAGGTGAATCAGACGGGTTCAGCGGGTTGGGTACCGACTCTGGGTTGAGTAGCGGCTCGAATCACTCGCTCGTGAGCGGCGGTGTGCTCTGGGTGGAGTACATAGCCGACGGCGCGGGTGTCGCGGATGGGTTTCCGATTAAACCTTCCAGAGGGCCCGTGTTTGGCGGCACGACGGTGACGATGCGGCTGTGGCGTGTCAGCGGCGGGTGGACGTTCGCGCGGGGGTACCGCGGCGCCGGGTGCAGGTTCGGTTCCGTGCAGGTGGCGGCGAGGTGGGCGAAGGGCGCGGATGCCGAGTGCGTGTCCCCATCCAGAGGGGTGTTGACGGCGGCGGTGGAGGCTTCGATCGTGGCGGACTGGAGGACGCATTCGTTCCTGCCGCCCAAGCTGGAACAGGACGGCCGCGTCTACTACAGGTACACAAAGTTTTAAGTGGCGGGAGTGTGTGAGCGCGTGGACTTGGAAACGAAATACGCTGCTCGCGCTAGGGTAAGAGTCTCAACACTCGAGTAATATACGTATAGCTAATTGATCAATCGTCGCGTCACCACGGTCAGTCTAGCGCTACCTACGACCCAATTGTGATTCGCGTCGGCCTCGGCGCTTTGAGCTGCCGAGGCGACGCGTTGTGAAGTACGCTGGCGTTGGACAGCCTTCGCTTCTCTCGCTCCCGCGCGGCGCCGTCGTCAATCAGCGTCTTTGCCAACGCGTTCGTCAAAAGGTTGAGCTCGAGCATGCTCCCCTCCAACCCGTGCCGTTCGAGTCGTACGCGGAAGGCGTCCACGGTGATGTGCCGAAGCGCGCGCTCCCGCTCACCCTGCCGCTCCACGTACCCGTCCACCCCGCCGACCCACTCCGTCTCCAACAGCGCCTCAACGCACTCGTCGAGCCCGCGCGCTAACAACGAGTTGCCCTCCAGTTCCTGCCGCAAGTCGTCCAACGACAACCCGCCGACAAAGTTGACCACCGCCGCCGTCTCCGGGTCGTGCGTGGGGTTTAGACGCACATCCCGCGCGGCGTCCGCGGCGGCGGCGGCGGCGGCGCGAAGAGCGTCGCGGCGGACCCGCGAGGGATCGTTTATAGTTTTCGATCCCACCGGCGCTTCGTGTTCGTACGTGCGCTTCCCTTCGCCGCTCCCTTTGCGGTCCTCGGCGCGGACGAAGCCGCGCGTGGTGGACAGCTTCTCCTGCGCGAGCACCGCGCGGAAGGTTTCGCCCGTTCCGCGCTCGAACCGGTCGTCGTCGTCGTCGTCCTTCTTCGCGGCTGTCCCCTCATTTCTGTTCTTCTTCTTCTTTGCCATTTCTTCTTCGGCGTCGACCGGGTCGTCCGAGTCGGATCCGCGTAGGATGTTGCGTGCTAACCTGCCGAGGAACCCGCCGCGCTTCTTGGGCCGACCTTGCCGCATCGCGTGCGCCAGCGAGTGCACCAGCATCGCCAGCGGGCCCGCGTCCACGCCGCTTCGCTCGAGCTGATCGCGGAGGCTACCGACTTTGAACTTGCGAAAGTCAACCGCCGCGTTCCCGGCTCGGATACGAGCCCTGAGCGCCGCGCGTCTCGCCGCCCGTCGCTCCCGTCGCTCCTCAGCCTTCGCTCGTTTCGCCGGGGTCATGCTGGACATCACGCTTCGAGAACCGGGCGAAGAGACGACGGATCCATCGAGTCCCGTCGCCATCGAGGACGCGTCGTCAAAATCATCATCGTCCGACCCATAAGCCGCCTCCCCGTACTCATCCTCCCCACCATCCTGGTTCAACAGGTACCGCCGCATGCCCGTGACCACGAAGTGCTCGTACGCGCTCTCACGGATCGCCTCTTGTAAACTCGCCACGACGTCGTCGTCGACGCCGTGCGCCGTGAGCCTCGAACGGAAATCCACGACGTTGAGGTCCCAGCACGTGCTCACCCGCGCCAAGTGGTCCGCGTCCACGCGCCATCCCTCGCTCCGCGCCGGGTTACCAGACTTCCGAAAGTCACCAACCTTCCCCGCGGGGGATTCACGGCCGTCGGGGCTGTAATACCGCGCCGTGGTATCGCCGTGAACGTCGTCGTCCGACCCATAAGCCGCGACTTTGGCTTTGGTTTTATGAAACGAAGGCGGCGGCGGGTCCGTGTCCACTTCATCGCTTCCCTCCGTATCGCTGCTGTCGACGCTGAACCCGAGCCTGGTCTTCATTCGCCGCTCGGTCGTCGCGTGCTCCAGCGCGCGCGTGAGCGCCGCGGGTTCGACGCTAGCGCCCTTCACCTGGTCCCTCAAAGCGTCGACGACTCCGGTGAGCCCGTCGAGGAATTGCTCCGCGTCGGCCATCCCCGCCCTCCGCCTGCGATGCACCAACGCCCGTAGTTTGACGGCGCACGTGTGGCGAATGGACGTGAGTTTCTCCACCGCGGCGTCGCGCTCGATGTCGATGGACCGCTCCAGCGCGAGGAGCGACGCGCGTGTCGTCATCTGCGCCGCGAGTTCTTCGCGAAGGAAGGCGGCGAGCACCAGCGCCGCGGCTGATTTAGTTCGTGGATGGGGACCGACGGGGCGCAGGGAGACGTCGGGGCACTCGCGGTTGCGCAGGACGACGATCTGTCCGCGGTCGCCATCGTTCGCGTGCTCGACGCTCCAGAGCGCCGCGTGGATGGGTTTCCCCCTCCACCCGCGCCGGCGCGAGCGGAAGCGCAGCCCCATGAGGTTCACGTCCCCTCGGTGCCTGCCGCTCGTCGCGTTGACGCGCGCGAAATCTGCGGCGCGCGCGACGTCGTCGACGAGTAAGTACCGGTCGCCCGCGGCCGGCGACCGGAGCGTCGCCCATCCTCCCCGCATGTCCACCACCACGCTCCCTACCAGACCCCCTACGTCGGTGGAGCCGCGAACCAGCGCGTACTCCGGCCCGGAGCTACTCGGGCCAGTTGTTGAATCGTTGTCCCCGTCGCGACCCCACCGCCCGTCGCCGCCGCCCGGGACGACGGTGAGGTTCAGGGGCGCGTCCGCGGAACACAGCACGACGACGTCGCGGTCGCGTATGTCCCTGACGTACCGGCCGGGCGGGAGGTAGCGGGGGCGGTCCGGGAGGCCCCGCCTCGGGCGGCCCAGGACCCCACCCATCTCAGCCGTGCGCGAGGAGAAATGCGTGGAAGAGGAACGTCTTGGAACGTGATTTTGAAGTTTTGTTTTGGGAAAATCTGCAAATAGACCGTCAACCCATACACTTAACTCAACGACCGTTTGCCCATACGAAGGTAGCACTGAAGCAGCGCCCCTGAAAAAAAAACATCCAGCCGTGTGCCCTCCTCGGTGCCCTCGATCACAACGCACAGGCGCGCAGGGACGCACGCTCTCGACGCCCCGCACCCCACGTGGACGCGTTCCCGGCGAAACCAACCCGCGCGGCTCTTTCTTCGTAAGAACGAGAGACTACGCGGCGCGACTGTCGGAAGGCGCAGTCAGGGATACACACTCATCCGAAGGGGGGTGACGAAACAGGCCAATCAGGGTTAGAGAGATGAGCGAAGGCGGGCGCGCGGACACGAGCTCGATGCTCTTCAGCGTCCACAAGCACCTCCAGGCGCGCTGCGCGGATCGCAGCGCGGCCTACCTCGCGTGCAAGAAGAACGATCAGAACCCCGCGGCGTGCCTCGAGGAGGGAGCCAAGGTGACGGGGTGCATGCTCGACCTGCTCAAGGAGCTCAAGGGGAAGTGCCCGGACACCCTCAACAAGTACGCGCAGTGCATGGACTACAGGAGCAACCAGTTCACGAAGTGCAGGGTTGAGCAGGCGGCGTTCGAGAAGGAGTGCCCCATCTAACCATAGAAGGGACACGGGGAAGAGGAGGAGGGAGCCCGGGACACGGGGCGCCGATCCCGGGTTGTTTTTAGGTATCGATTCGCAGTCGCCCCCGAGTACGTGGGTAGAGTTTTGGTTAATCGGATGTATTTCTCGTCACATCGGATGCGACTCCTCATCTACGAATCGAGGACCCTCGCCCCGCCGGTCGCCACGCGCTCCACGCTCGCCTTCTTCTTCACCATCTTGATGCACTGCAGCACGTCCCCGACCTTCACCTCCACCGAACCCCACCGCAGACTCACGCCGCAATCAGTCCCTTTGCCCACCGAGTTAACCTCCAACTTGTGCCGCCGGATGCTCTCGCACTCCAACAAACCCTCGTGCACGCACGTCCCGTCGCGCATCAGCCGAAACTTCTCGCTCCCGTCCAGACTCCCGACGTTAACCAGGCAACCCGCCACGACGTCCGCCTTGTTACCACGCCGGTCGCTCAGGTCGAACACAGCCCGCACCTCACCCTCGCCGGCGACGTCCTCCACCAAATGCTCAGGCGCGCGTTCCCCTAACAACTCCCCGACCGCGTCGAGTAAGTGGTATATAACCTTGCGGCCAATCACGGCGACGCCGGCCCTTTTCGCCTCGCGCTCCACCGCCTCGATGGGCTCGCGGACGTTAAACGCGAGGATCGGGCCGCCGATCGCCGCCGCTAACGAAACGTCGGACTCGCTCACCGGGCCCACCCCCATGTAAACAACCTTGACCCCAACCGCGTCCGAACCGAGGGTCAACACCGCGTCCCTCACAGCCTCCGCGGTTCCCTGGACATCCGCCTTGACGATGCAGCACAGGTCCGTGTTGTTTAAAGTATCACCGCTGGTATCGTCGGTGAAGGGGTCCAATAAAAGGTCGTCCTCGTCGTTCTTGGCGGCGTACGCGCCCACGCCCATGTCGCTGCACACAAAACACTTACCCGTCAGTACTCCAATCGCCCGTACGATGATTGCAAAATAAAGAAACGTACCGGAGCTTGCTCTTCTTCCGCATCTGGTTAACAGCCTGCTTGCCGCGGGCGCCAACCGGCGCGTGCGTGTGCTCGAGCTCGAAAGTCCGTCCGTCGGCGTCGGACGCGAGCGCGTCGAGCCTCGCGGCGGTCGCTCGCGCCTCCCGCGCCTGCGCCACGCGCCTCGCTCGATCCTCGGTGGCGACTCGTTGGATCGGATCTCCCGCGTTTGGCACGCCGCGAAGGCCGACGAGCTCGAACGGTTCGGACGGGCCGATCACGTCCTTGTCAATCCCGCCCGCGCCGGTGAGCTTACGCACGCGTCCGTACTGCGCCCCTGCTACGACGGGGGATCCGACGTCCAGCACGCCGCGACGGAGTAGGCCGGTGACGACGGCGCCCCGACCGGCATCCTTGCGAGCCTGTTGGAGAAAAGAAACACGACGTCAGTCTAATCGCCCATATACAACCAAATAAAAATAAACGCACCTCCAAAACAACCCCGGATCCGTCGCACCCGTCGACTGGCGCGGTGAGGTTCATAGCCTCCGCCTCGAGGAAGAGCGCCATCTCGAGGTCCTCCATGCCTTGCCCGGACACCGCGCTGACCTCCACGCACTGCACGTGTCCGCCCGATTGCTCCAGCGGGATCCCCGCGGAGATGAGCTGCGACCGGACGCGTTCTGGGTCCGCTCCGGGCGCGTCGCATTTGGTTATCGCCACGACGTAGCGGCAATTGGCGGCTTGGATGTGCGCCGCCGCCTCGCGCGTCTGCGGCATGACGCCATCGTCCGCGGCGCACACCAGCACCGCGACGTCCGTGCACCGCGCGCCCCTCTGTCGCATCGCGGAGAAAGCCGCGTGCCCCGGCGTGTCCAGGAAGGTGAGCTCGCCGCCGTTGGAGAGGGCGACGACGAACGCGCCGATGTGCTGCGTTATTCCGCCAGCCTCCCCCGCGGCGACGGACGCGCTCCGCAGGGTGTCCAGCAGCGTGGTCTTGCCGTGGTCCACGTGTCCCATCACCGCGACGACGGCGCGTCTCGGTGGATCGTTCGAGACGGCTTTCTTGTTCGCGCTAGATGCCTTTCCGGAGTTTGAGTTTCCTCCGTGTTCTTTGACGACGACGTCGACGTTTAGTTCCATGGCGACCAACTCGGCTAGGTCGTCCGATACCACCTCCTCGGCGCTCGCGAGTGGCTCGCCGAGCTCCACGAGCACCTTCTCCACGCGCTCCGTCGTGGTCTTGAGCGCCCTGGCGACCTCGGCGACGGTGGAGCCGGAGAGGATCTCGATCGGGCCGCCGGGCGCAGCATCCTTCCGCGTTCGTTTGGCTTTGGTTTTGGCTTTGGATCTCCCGGTATCCCCGGGGACGGGCGAGTCGGCACCTTGCTCGAGCTCCTTTTCCCGCGCCGCGAGTGCGGCGAAGCGATCGGGGAGCGCCATCTGCGAGCTCGGTTTCTTCTTGCGGGGACCCTCGAAGGAGGACGACGGCTTCTTGGCCGGACGGTCGCGCGACGATCGATCGACGTTACCACCCTTTCCATCCTTCATCCCGTCCCGGCCTCCACCTCCGGATCCCCCGCCCCCTCGGCCGCCTCCGCCCCCGCCTCCCCCGGCGCCCGGCTTACCGCGCCTCGCGCGGCTCTCGCCGAGGATATCCCGCGCGTCCCTCCACGCGAACGTGGTCGACGCGAGATGCCGCGAGGACCCGAGGGAGGATGATGATTGGGCGTTCGTTACGATGCCCCATTGCCTCGTGCACAGCTGTGTCGCGCCGAGTCGGATCCGATGCCATCCCGTCGGGGACGGCGCGGTCGCGTTCGCGAGCGCGACACGTACCGCGGCGATGAACGCGCGTCGCATGTCACGAGACGCTTCCTCCTCTCGCGCCCTCGGCTCTGAACGTCCCCGTTGTTAGGGCGCGTTCGTAGATTATTTCGCGTGAACACACAGGCGATGTCTCGCAGTGATGATGGAGGGAATGGGGTGGCACCGAGCTATGATATGAACCTATCGCGTTGCAATTACACGAGCAGGTAGCGCATCTACGGATCTATTCACAAACCCACGCGGCGGTCATCGCGGAAACTTCCTCGCGTCGCCGGCAATGTGCCCGCGACACCTCTCGCGCGTGTCCACAGTCCCATCGTCCCTCACTCATACGATGGGAAAAAACACGCACGGCCAAATGAGGCTGGCTCCGCCTCTCTCCCTTCGCCGCTCCGGACTAAGCCCTACACCTCGAAAAACACCCGCCGTGTGCGGCGTTTACTTCTCGAGGACGGTCATGAGGGGCGGGACCTCCTCGGGCTTGAGGGGCGGGTACTCCACCTTCTTGCGGTTGCGGTCGGACGGGCGGTGCTGCGGGAAGATTGGGAAGAGGGGGTGAAATGGTCAGCCTCTGGTGGGGTCACTCGGCGGGCTTGTTCGGCCTAACGCGCGGTTGTAAGAGCCGGGACGCGACGCGGTACGCCGCGGTACGACGCGGGGGAATGATTCGCGCGTGGAAGGCGCAGATCCGGGTCCCGTCCACGAATCCCGCGCGCGCTTTCCCTCCGCGCGTCGGTTTCAGGGTTTAGGGCAGCTCTTTGGATAGAATCCCAGTGCGAAAGTGAAGAGGTCGCGGGGTATTCGGCGCGCACCTTCTTGGGGCGGGACTTGGTGTGGTGCTTGGTGGCCTTGGGGTTGACGTGCGTGGCGGCACGGACCACGAGGCGGACGGGGGCGCCGATGGAGAAAGCCATGTTACTACTCGAGACGTGCGTGTCTGGTGAAGTGAATGAGCGACGGTCGGAAGATGGGGCTTTTTCCGTGAAAGACGTGTCCCGACTCCGGCTCGATTTTTCCCCGGCGGCTCGGCCATGATTTATATGGTCGATTTAAACCATGATTAAGGGTTAACACTCCGCGCGTTCTGATTGGCCAAATTTGAGGCGATCAATCTTCGATCTGCACTCACTGGTGGCTCAGTGAGCCCCGACGGGCGTGGGTGAGAGGGACGAGTCAATCGGCTGGTTCCTCGTCCTCGCGCTGACGTCCGCTCACTGCCCCGGGCACGCGCGCGTCAGCACACCGCTCCGCGCTCTCCCCAAAGTAAGAGAGATGGCCGCCGCCCTCGGCTCCGCCTTCCAGCTCCGCGCCGCCGCGCGCCCCGCGCTCACGCGTCGCGGGAAGAAGACCTCCACAAAGGCTCGTGCCAGGGCGACGCCCGTCCGCGCGGCGAGCACCGAGCCCAAGATCGAGAGCGTCGCCGCGGCGGTCCCTTCCGATGCCTTCCTCCCCGAGGGCCTCTACTGCGTGGACAACACCAAGACCGTCCGCAGGAAGACCAGGTGCGTGTTGTTCGCGTCCACAACCACGCGCCCTTCGTCGCCACAGCTGCGGGTGATTCGACCCACGCACGCCACAGCTGTGCCAACCGGTGCATCATCCCGTGCAGATTTTCGCGCTGAAGGACCCGCCGCTGACCGCGCCTCGCATCCCCGATTCGACCCGACAGGACCGTCACCATCGGCGACGTCAAGATGGGCTCCGATCACCCCATTGTCCGCCAGACGATGACCACCTCCGACACCCGCGACGTCGAGGCCACCGTCGCCGAGGTACGACCCCCATCCCCCGCCTCGAACACTCACGAAATATCCCGCGCTTTGGGTAGGATAAGGAGGGGGCGATATCCGTCGGGTGCCGCGGCGTATCTCGCTCGCGGCACTCGCGCGGGGCTCGGATTTGGTGTTCACGACGCGGGACATCGCGGGAAACACCAGTGGGACGCGACCGAGCGCGTCCCGTGGCTGATCACGCGATGACCGCGCGGACCCATCGCCCCCGCGCCGTCGCCGTGACCATCTCTTCTCTCCGTCCCACCCGGTTTTTACCCACCGAGTGGCGAATAAATTGCCAAACGACTCACCCCTCCACCCCACACTCCCACACACACACAGGTCAAGAAGTGCGCCGATGCCGGCGCCGAGATGGTCCGCATCACCGTGCAGGGCATGATGGAGGCCAAGGCGTGCGCCGAGATCAAGAAGCGCCTCGTCGCGGATGGATACACCACCCCCCTCATCGCCGACATTCACTTCGCGCCCAAGGTGGCCATGATGGTCGCCGAATGCTTCGACAAGATCCGAGTCAACCCCGGCAACTTCGCCGACGGACGCAAGAAGTTCGAAGACATCCTCTACGAGACCGACGAGGAGTACAACGCGGAGATTGACGAGATTGAGAAGATCTTCACCCCACTTGTCTTGAAGTGCAAAGAACGCGGAGTCGCCATGCGCATCGGAACCAACCACGGATCCCTCTCCGCCCGTACCCTCTCCCGGTACGGAGACACTCCGGCGGGGATGGTCGAGTCCGCGTTCGAGTTTGCCCGCATCTGCCGCAAGCACGACTACCACAACTTTGTCTTCTCCATGAAGGCGTCCAACCCGCTGGTCATGGTCCAGGCGTACCGTCTTTTGTCCCACGAGATGTACAAGCTGAACTGGGACTACCCGCTCCACCTCGGCGTGACCGAGGCTGGCGAGGGTGAGGATGGCCGCATGAAGTCGTCCATCGGCATCGGCGCGCTGCTCCTCGACGGCCTGGGCGATACCATCCGCGTCTCACTCACCGAGGCGTCGCACCTCGAGATGGAGCCGTGCACGCGACTTCGCGACTTGGGCACCAAGGCGGCGACGGAGAAGTTCGGCGTGGAGACGTTTGAGGAGAAGGGACGCGATTTCAAGGATTTCGCGCGCCGCGAGAGCGAACTCCCGACGCAGAAGGAGGACGACGCCATCGACCTGCGTAACATCCTCCACCGCGACGGATCCGTGCTCTCCGCGGTGACCCCCGCGATGCTCGCGACGGAGGATCCGTTTTATCGGGACTTGGGCGCCAAGCTCGCAGTGGGCATGCCCCTCCGCGACATCGCCACGTCGGATTCCATCCTCCTCACCGAGATCCCCGCGGCCGATGACGAGAAGGCGATGCGCTCCATCCGCCGCCTCCAGGAGATTGGCGTCGGCATCGTCGCCGACGCGGCTGCGCTCGCGGCGACGCCGATTGACAACTCCGTCGCGCTCGTCGCCGCCAAGGGCGCGGCGTCCGCCGCCGTCCCCGACTGCGCCGCGCGCGTCGCCATCGTCTTCGACGGCACCGAGACCGAGGAGGAGGTGAAGGCTGCGCTCGCCGTGGACCCCGTCATGGCGGTCATCAAGGTTGCATCCGGCGTCTCCCGCCTCCACGCGTCCCGCCGCGTGTTTACCCACATCCTCGCCGCCGGCTCCTCCGTCCCCGTGATTCACCACATCGCGTTCGACGCCGGCGCCGCGAACGACGACATCGTGATCCAGTCCGGCTCACAGGTTGGCGGCCTGCTCTGCGACGGCCTCGGCGACGGCGTGCTCATCCAGCACCCCACCGCGGAGCTCGATTACCTCCGCCGCACCTCGTTCGGCCTTCTCCAGGGTTCGCGCATGCGCAACACGAAGACTGAGTACGTGTCTTGCCCGTCCTGCGGCCGCACTCTGTTCGACCTTCAGGAGGTGACCGCGGCTATTTCCACGCGCACCGGGCACCTCCCCGGCGTGGCCATCGCGGTCATGGGCTGCATCGTGAACGGCCCGGGCGAGATGGCGGATGCCGACTTTGGCTACGTGGGCGGCGCCCCCGGCAAGATTGACCTCTACGTCGGAAAGGAGGTGGTGAAGAGGGGCATCGACAACGACACGGCGTGCGATGAGCTCATCCAGCTCATCAAGGACCACGGGAGGTGGGTGGAGAAGGAAGAGGAGGAGGAGGCGGTCGCGGCCTAAGTGATTCGTTTCATCATGTCGTTTGTCCGCGTCGAGAGAAGAGATGCGGAGGGGGAAGCGGGACGGCGCATCGGAGTCGATTTTAAAAAGTACTCCGCCGGAGAGTGTCTGGACGAGCGACGGGGCTTCGTCGCGGCGCGCAAACTAATACGTGCGCCGCGCGACGTTCCTCGTTCGAGTAAATATACCTAACCTTTTTGATTTTTTGAATGCAAAAAGAGAATAAACCTCTGATGTCTTGCCTTTATGACAATGAAGCTCAGGAGCAGCTTCTCGATACTAAAAGTTATTTTTAACCAATAGCGGACCCTCTCATCACACCCCAAGCATAAGTAGCCTCGTTGTCCCATCACTCGCGTAAAACGCGAGTGGGGCGGGGGTCATCGGCGCTGGCAAACCGCAACACAAAACGAACGCGTTGCAATCCCGCGCCTGAAGGCTGAAGTGTCAGTTCAGCAGTAACGCCGCATATCTCACCCACTAAAATCCAAAATCCAAACCAAAATCCAAATAGCAAACACGAATGCGAAAACAGTCTCGTCGCCCCTCGTTGCGAGGGTAACCCCTGGTACGCGACGGAGACTCGCGTGATCACGAAGAAGCGAGCCACGACACCGCCTTAAGCGGCGGCGCCGGCCCTCACCGCCTCTTCGGTGACGACGACATCCTGGATGGAGTCCAGCGCCTGGATGATATCCGCCTCGATGTCCTCGTAATCCTCGATTCCGCAAGACATGCGCACGAGGTTGTCTTTAATGCCAATCTCCGCGCGCTTCTCCGCACCCTGGTCCCAGTAGCTCACCACCGTGGGCTGCTCGATGAGGGACTCGACGCCGCCGAGGGACGGCGCGATGTACGGCAGCTTGCAGTTATCGATGAACTTGGCAGTCGCCCACAGGTCCCCTTTGACCTCGAACGATACCACGCCGCCGAAGCCTTTCATGTACTTCTTCGCAACCTCGTGGTCGGGGTGCGAGGGTAGGCCAGGGTAGTGCACCGTCTCGATCATCGGGTGCGACTCCAGCCTAGTCGCGAGCTTCATCGCGTTGTCGTTGTGACGCTCGACGCGGAGCTGCAGGGTCTTGACGCCGCGCATGACTAAGTACGCGGCGTGCGGGTCGAGGACGCCTCCGAGGATGTTGTGGAACTGTCGAACCTTGGCGACGGTCTCTTTATCGCCCACGATGGCGCCCGCGAGGACGTCGTTGTGCCCGCCGAAGTACTTGGACGCGGAGTGGATGACGAGGTCCGCGCCGTGCTTGAGCGGCTTGAGGTTCACGGGCGTGGCGAAGGTGCCGTCGATGCACACCAGGCATCCCTTGGGCTTGCAGAGCTTGGCGATGCGTTCGATGTCCACGCACCGCAGGTACGGGTTCGTGGGTGACTCGGAGAAGTACAGCGAGCAGTCGTGCTCGTTGAGCGCCTTCTCGAGGCCGTCGTAGTCGGACGGGTCGAGGACGGTGCAAGACACGCCCATCTTGGGCATGAAGGTTTGGACGAACTGGCGGGTCCGCCGGTAGCAATCGGTGGTGGTGACGATGTGCCCGTTCGCCGGGACGAGCGCCAGGAGCATGCAGATGGCGGAGTTCATCCCGGACGCGGATAAAAGGCAGTCCTCGCCTTCCTCCAGGAGCCGAATCTTCTCCTCGCACGCCTTCGTGGTCGGGTTGCCGTATCGGCCGTACTCGAAAGATCCGTAGTTGCCCTCCTGGTAGTCGATGAGCTCACTGCTGTCCTGGAACCAGTAGGTGGAGGTCATGCATACTGGGGTGGTGAGGGAGTCGCTGACCCGCGGCCTGCCCCCGCGCTCGCCGTTGTGCACCGCCCGGGTGGACTCGGACCAGTTCTCGGAACCCGGGGGCGGGGGGACGGCGGCAGCGGCGCGTGTGGTCATCGTCGCGCGCCTTCCCCTTCGCGCGGGCGCCCTCGATTTGAGGACGGCGCGCGCGGCCGTGGCCGCGGGCGCGGATAGGATGCTGGCCTGCATTGGTATTAGCTGGACGCGACGTGCGATGTGGGTCGTGTCGTCAACTATGTCAGATGTCGGCGACGTCCGATCGGGAGATGTCCACGGACGCGTCGCTAAAGCCGATGATCAGCCAACCCTGAACCCTGAGATGAAAGGGGGGTCGTGACAAACGGCGATTTGGGTAGGGTTTGGGCATTTCAGGTTTTTGGAAATGCCCAGTGCGTATCACCCAGAGAATTGGGCGAATACGGGTTACAATTGCGTAATCCAGGTTCAAACGACAACCGGACATCCGTACAGAGACGCGAGAATTTGTTTTGGACGGGCTTTTTTGGCTCCTCGATTTGGCTTCGACTCGGTCTCCTCTTGGCTTCCTGATTTGGCGGGCACTCTCCTCCTCTTCCCACTACACTCCGCGCGATTGAAGCCCGGCGGTCCACTCGATCGCGGCGCGCTTCTCGTTCGAACACGTCGTTTGCATCACCCGGTGTCTCCACGGAAAGACCCGATACGCCCGGCGACTCGCGTCTCCCCCGACGTTCAGTGGTGAATTCCAAAACGAGAGCAATTTAGGGAACGATGACCGCGTCGACCGATGAGTGGAAGGGCCTCGAGAAGACGTACGCCATGATCAAGCCCGACGCCGTCGCGGCTGGCAAGGTGGACGACATCCTGAAGATCGCCGAGGACGCCGGGTTCGTCGTCGTCCGGCGCCAGGAGCAGGTCATGGACGCCGTCCGCGCGGGCGAATTCTACGCCGAGCACAAAGGGAAGCCATTCTACCCAAACCTGGTGCGGTTCATGTCCAGCGGCCCGATCGTCGCGTGCTGCCTCGCAAAGAACGACGCCATCAAGGACTGGCGCGCGTTGATGGGACCCACGAACACCTTCACCGCGCGAGAGGACGCGCCCAAATCGCTGCGCGCCAAGTTCGGCACCGACGGCACCCAGAACGCGACGCACGGATCCGACTCGCCAGCATCCGCGACGCGAGAGCTCAAGTTTTTCTTCCCGAACCTCACCCTCGACCCGGTTCCGACGGGCGACACCGCGCGCGAGTACATCGCCAAGGAACTCCAGCCAACCCTCGTGCAAGCCCTCTCCGCCCTGGCGAAAGAGAAGCCATCCGCGAACAAGCTCGAGGCGGTCAAGTGGCTCGCGAATTGGCTCAAGGAAAACAACCCGAACGCGGCGCCGTCGTATTCGGAACAGGAGCTCCCGCTCAACCCCGACGACGAGGCGTTGGAAGACGGCGAGTTCTTCGAGACTGTCGGCGTCGTCGCGGAACTCGCGCAGGACGCCGACGACGTCGTCGACGCGCTCGACGACCTGGAGGAGATGGCCAAGGCGGCGACGCGTGTTCAATCGCACTTTCGCGGGCATCAAGCGAGGCGCACCGCGCAGCAGAAGCGGCGGGACGCGTTGGGCGGCGGTCGCAAGGAGACTACGATCGCGATCGAGTCGCACACGGAGGTTGTGGAGATGGAGGGCGACCCGGAGGAGCTCGCGCGGGCGGCGTCCACGGTGCAGGCGTCCTTCAGGGGGCACAAGGCGAGACAAGAGGTGGCCAAGATGAGAGCCGACGCCGCGTTAAATGCGAGCGCCGATGTAAACGAATCCGCGGACGTCATGTTCGAGGGCACCGACGAGGAGCACGGTGCGGCGGTGAAGCTGCAGAGCACGTTCAGGGGGCACGTAGCCAGGCGGGAGGTTGCGGCGGATCGTGCGAGGGCTGAGGAGACGGAACTCGCCAACGCGGCGACTAAGGTTCAGGCGGGTTTCCGCGGTCACCTCGCGCGGAAACAAGTCGCGGGGATGAAGGGAGGCGACGCGTAGGACGGTGCGTGCGCAGTGGAGACACAGTGACGAACACCACTCTTAGCAGTATTTTGATGCAACCCATTTTGCACCGATTGCGATTACTCAGCGACGCTTGATGCGGACTTTGACTCGGACTCGCTGGCGTAGTAAGTGTTATCAATCGCTTACATCTCTGATCACGGGTGACTCGCTACCTACTCGGGGTTGAACGCCTCGTCGACGACGTCCCGGTCGATCCGCCGCGCCAACCCGTCGCCCGCATCACCCGGATCCTGCACGAACATCGTGCGTATGAACTCCACCAGCGGGTTCCCCCGCCCGACTCCTCCCCCTCCTCCTCCGCCGCCGCCGGCTTCGCCCGGGTTCCCCGCGGCTGCCCTGGCCGCCTCCAAGAACCTGGCCGCCTCCGCGGGACCCATGTTCCGCGCGCGCTCCATGACCTCCGGCCCCATCGCCTCCAGCTCACGTTCCATCTCCCCCATCGCGTCCATCAGCGCGCCCTGGTCCACGCCGAGTTCGTTCGCGAAATCATCCGGCCCCGGCTGCGGCGGTAATCTGCGCATAAACGGATTCTCCTCGTCGAGCTGTCGCTTGACAACGTCGCTGAAGTCCTCGACGGCGAGGTGCGAGTACGCATTGTGGTCCGAGGGCGGGAACGTCTCGCCGCGGACGGCGACGAAATCGGACGGGGTGAGGCCGTCGATCGTGGTACTTTCGTCGCCGCCGTCAACGCAATCGATCGCCCTTCGCATCGAATCTTTGAGCCATCGCAACGCGTCGTCGGGCCTCCACAGAAGATGGTGACGCTCCGCGAAGACGTCGTACAGCCGCTCCAGCGACGCGCTGCCGCACTCGTCGCGCGCGTGCGCGAAGTGCGGATGCGATAGAATAGTTTGCCACGTGGCATCTCCGGACACCGAACTGGACTCCATCCGGGTGAGCGCGGCGACGGCGGCGGCGGGGTGCATCAACAACGCGCGGAGCAAAGCGTCGTCGGCATCCTTCCGTTCCTGCTCACTAAGCGTACCGGGACCCTTACTTTTGTTGGAGCCCTTACTTTTGGGACCACCCTTGTTGTTTCCGCCCTTGGCACCCTTGTTCCCGGCCTTGTTTAAACCGTCGTTGACGAGTAAACGCCGACCCGGCCTGCCCCCGCCGAGCCTCGCCAACGCGGTGGAATAGGCGTAACTCGGATGCGACAAAAGCCCGCCCCCGCCCCCGCCCATGGTGTCATCCCCGAACCCGTCCGCAAAGTCCAGGAGCCAGTCCTCTTCCCCGCACCGCAGCGCGAAGTAATCGAGCGCGCACAAAAACCCGCGCGGGTCCGATCGATCCAGCGACAACGCGAGCTTCGCGCATTCCAACGCCGCGCGATGACACCCGCGCCGCGTCGTCGCCTGCACGTGCTTGAACATGCACCCGAAGAACAGCGAATTGGCATCCGCATCGGAATCCGTATCGGCATCCGTGTTCACGCGTGCGTCCATGCGCGCGGTGCCGTCGGCGACGCACTGCGCGAACCACGGATGCCAAGCGCCCTCCATCGCGTAAAGGCACCGCTCCAGAAGCTCCGCGCTCTTGGACCCCTCACCGGCGTAGTGGTACACATCGGAGAGCGCCGCGAGCGCGTCGACGTGCCACGGCCAGTACCGCAGGAGATCGTGCAGGTTGTTCGGGTCGTGCGACGCCACCGCTCGTTTATACGCGGCGTCGGCGTCTGCGAAGTCGTCGGTGCGAACGATCCGAAAAGTCTTGACGAATCCCGCCGCGTCGAAGCATTCCATCGCGAGGCCGGTGCCTTTGGCCCTGTACGGCGGCCACCCGTCCTTGGGCGTGACCAGCATGGACCGCGCGTTCGTGAGCTTGGCCTGCATCTTCCCTCCTTTCCCGGGCGCGCGCGGGTTACGCCCGATGTGGCCCAGCGCGTTGGCGTCGGCGTTGTTTCCCTCTTCGGTTTCCACCGCTCGGATGACTGATGCTCCGAAGATGGAGCGTAGTTCGTCCTCAGCCTTGAGCCGGCGTGTGTCGACGCACATGAGGGCGTCGCGGCCGGAGACGGACGCGTCGGCGGAGAGGGCGTCGCGCTCGGGTCTGGGCGCGGGCATCGTCTCGCCGATCTCCTTAAGAGCGGCGGTGATCTCTGCCATGCCGTCGTCGTCGTCGTCGTCGTCGGCTTCGGCTTCGTCGGCATCGTCGTCCTTGGTCTTCTTTTTCTTTTTCTTTTTCTTCTTCTTGGATGCGGGTGGCGGCGTCGGCTCCTTCACCACGGGCGGCGGCTCCGGCTCCTCCTCCGACTCCTCCGGCGTGTCGTCGTCGTCGTCGTCGTCGCCGCCGAGCAGGGCGAAGGCGTTGAGCGGTTTAGAAGATGCGCGGGCGCCCTCGTCCTCGCTGGACGACTCGTCCGATACGTCGGATCCCCCGCCGAAGGCGCTCTGTGCCGCGGCCAACAGAGGGTCGCCCTGCGCGCGCTTCATCGCCCTCGCCGACGCCATGGCGGTGGTGTGCGAGGCAGATCTGTGCCGACCATCTCGAGGTCCCTTTACTGTCGGTGGCTCTCCACGCGCGATCTGGGATTGATCAATCCAGGCGACACACGCGGGTGTCCACATAAATTTCCAGTCTGGCGAGCCACGTCTCTCGCAAGTCCTCCGCCGGCCCGAAGCGCGCCCGTGGGCACACGCACGCACGCACGCACGCACGCACTTCGCGCGCGCGCACTCACCGCCGTCGGACTCGCACCCCGATCCGCGCTCCAGCGACCGTCTCACCGGGACCCGTCGCCCACACGCTCCCGCTTCATCGCGATAAGATCCACCGGAACTCTCACCCGAACCGCTGAGAAGACCATGATCACCGCCGTCGCCTCCCGCGTGGCGCCATGCGCCGCCAAGGCCCCAACGCTCTCCGCCCGCCGCGGATCCAAGTTCACCGCCGGCGCCGCGCCCGTCGCGCACCTCCGCGCCGCTCCCAAGACCAACGTCGCGCGCCTCGGAGGATCCTCCGACCGCGGCGTCCGCCTCGTCGTGCGCGCCAATCTCTTCAACAGGCTCGGACGCGTCATCGGCAGCTACGCCAACTCGCTCGTCTCCGCCGCGGAGGACCCGGAGAAGATCCTGGACCAGACCGTCCTGGAGATGCAGGAGGACCTGGTGAAGATGCGCCAGGCGTCCGCGCAGGTCGTCGCGTCGCAGAAGCAACTCGAGAACAAGTACAAACAAGCGCAGGCCACCGCTGACGACTGGTACCGACGCGCGGAGCTCGCGCTGTCCAAAGGGGACGAGGAGCTCGCGCGCGAAGCCCTGAGCCGCCGGAAGAGCTACCAGGAGAACGCGGACTCCATGGCGGCCAACCTTGAGCAGCAGAAGGATGCGACGGAGAAGCTCATCGCCAACACCCGATTCCTCGAAGCTAAGATGGCGGAGGCCAAGAGCAAGAAGGATACCTTAAAGGCGCGCGCGGCGTCCGCCAAGTCCAACCAGGAGGTCCAGAACCTCATCTCGGGTGTCTCCACCTCCAGCGCGCTGAGCGCGTTCGAGAAGATGGAGGAGAAGGTCATGGGCATGGAGGCGCAGGCGGAGGCGACTGGCATGCTCACCGCGGGCAGCGACCTCGAGGATAAGTTCAAGGAGCTGGAGGGAGGCACCGTCGACGACGAGCTGTCCCAGATGAAGTCCAAGATGCTCGGCGAGTCAGGGAACAAGGGCGGCGCGCTGCCCGAGGGGAGGCCGGTGTCGGACGCCATCGAGTCCGAGTTGGAGGCGCTCCGGAAAAAGGCCAACGACATGTGAATTTTTTGACGGAGTCATCTGACGTGAGGAGACGTTTGATGAGGAGGGGAACCTGGGAAGGGCGCGCGTGATGGGACACCTGCATGATAAGTACACCCGCACAATTGTGTTTTTAATGAGATCACCATCGTTAAAACTATCATCACTCCGTCATCGTCACCGTCTCCCGTTGCTCGATCATGCCCAACCGACAGATCGGGTTGTTCTTGACGCTCGACATCTGCATCTTGCTCCCGAACAAGTCGCGGATGTTATCGATGCCGTACATGATCATCGTCGGCCGTTCCAAACTTAAACCCCACGCGATCACGTTCACGTCCTCGGGCAGCCCCATCGGCTGGAGCATCTCGGGCCGGAACATCCCGCTGTTGCCAACCTCGACCCACTTCTTCAGCATCGGATGGTACGCGAAAATCTCCATCGACGGTTCCTGTGAACAAAACACGACGTCATACTAATTGCACATACGGAAACAACAAAAAACTCACCGTATACGGGTTAAAGGCGGGCTTGAACCGAAGTTGGGTCATCCCGAGCCTGGCGAAGAACTGGTACAGCACGCCGATGAGGTCACCGAGGGTTAGCCCCACGTCGCAGATGACACCCTCCACCTGGTGAAACTCGGCGAGGTGCGTTCGATCCACCGCTTCGTTGCGGAACACCCGGTCGATGCTGAAAAACTTGGCGGGCCTGAAGCCGTCCTGCGCGAGCTTGTGCAGGCATCGCGCCGACACCGCGGTGGTGTGCGTGCGTAGGATGTTCTTATCCGCCTCGGATCGCTTCCAGCTGTACTGGTGACCGATGGACCCGCCGCCGCCCGTCTCGTGCATGGCCCTGACCCGCTTAACGTAATCCTCCGGAGCTCGGTTCGCGGCGGCTGGCGTCTTCATGAAGAACGTGTCGTGCGCGTCTCGTGCGGGATGCATCTGGGGCTGGATCAAGGTGTCGAAGTTCCAGAAGCCGCTCTCCACGAAGTTGTTCGTGGGCATCTCGGCGAAACCCATCTGCAGAAAGATCTCGCGGAATTGCTGTCGAACCTTGAGGAGGGGGTGCACGCAACCGCCGTTGGGTGGCGCGCCCGCGCCCGGGACGAGGTTGTAGCTCTTGAACTCGGCGTCCCGCCAGCTGCCGTCCTGTAACATCTCCTTCGTGAGATCGGACGCCGCCTTCTTGCGCTCGAGCGCGAAGGATGCGCCCTTGGAGATTGTGAAGGTTTTCCATGTTTCCTGCTTCACGAGCTTGCGCTTCTTGACGAGCGCGTCGAGCTCCTTCGGTGGAACGGACGCGACGTCGCCGGCGTTGACTGCGGCGAGGAAGCCTTTCGCGATGTCCTCCACGCTGTCCGCCTTGCGCACCACCATGGGCGTCTCGCCCTTCTCCATGGCGAGCCACTTCTGCTGCATCGCCTGCTTGAAGCCGATGTCGGAGATGGTCTTGTCGAGTTTCTTGAAATCGGCGAGCGGGATGCCGGCGCCCGACGGGACCGCGGCGAAGGCCTGCGCCTCGGGCGACCCCGCGGTCAGGTACGCCTCCGCCTCGGGGCTCAGCTTCAGAGCGCTGTGGTCCTTCGCGGTGGAGGCGACGAGCTCGGACGACTCGAGGGATTTAATGAGGCCGACCACCTTCTTGTGGTCCGCGCCGTTGGCCGACGCGAAGGCGTCGGACTCGACGTCCCCGTGGGAGACGGCGAGCAGGAGCGCCTTCTCGAGCGCGGCGTCGTCCATCTCAAGCGGTGAATCCGAACAACGCGGCAGCGAGGTGAAGTGCGCCCGTCTGAAGTGTCGGGTACATCAGATAGGAGATCGCGGTACCAAAACCCTTGGAGGCGGCTTCGACAGTCATGAACAGATGAAAGTCACACACGATCAGATTTGCTCGAAGACAGATTGTTGTTGATGACTACTCGTTAGTTACACGTTCGACGGCTACTACCATCAGTACCCGTCCTTGTGCGCGTGTCTCCACGCCCACGCGTGCCCTAGGCTCGTCTCCAGGTCTGTAAACCTCGCCTCCCACCCGAGCTCGTCCCTAATCTTACTCACGTCTGCGAAGACCTCGGCGTAGTCACCCGGCCGCGACTCCCTTTGCTCCCGGACGTTCACGTCCACCCCCGTGACACGCTTGCACGCGTTGACAAACTCCCGCACCGTGACGCCCTTGCCGGTGCCCACGTTGTACAACACCGGGGGGTTAGCGACGTGCCCGAGCACCGCGAGGTGCGCGTCCACCAGGTCGGTGACGTGAACGTAATCCCTGACGCAAGTCCCGTCGCGAGTGGGAAAATCGGTACCCATGACGACGAGCTCGGGAATGTTCCCGAGCGCCGCGTCGAAACACGCGCCGCTGATGCGGCCCATCGCCCGTAACTCCGGCCGTGGGAACTCGCCGAGCCGGCCGCGTGGGTCGGATCCGAAGACGTTGAAGTATCGCAGAATGGCGGCATCGAAGTCTTTGTTTGCGACTGCGTAGTCGCGGATGGCGTCTTCGGAGTACAGCTTACTCTTGCCGTAGGGGTTGATCGGGACGGTCGGGGTCTTTTCTGTGATTGGTAACACGTCCGGGTTGCCGTACGTGGCGCACGTGGACGAGTACACCAGCTTGCGCACGTCGTGGCGCTTCATCGCTTCCAACAATCCCACGGTGTTGACGGTGACGTTGCGATAGTACGCGAGGGGTTGTGAGACGGACTCGCCGACGTAGGCGATGGCGGCGAAGTGGATGACTGCGTCCACCTTGTGCTTGCCGAACGCGCGCTCGAGGTCTTTGGTGACGCCCAGGTCTCCGTCGACGACGCGGAGCTTGTGTCGCGGCGCGAGCTTTCGCAGCGTCTCGATGGCGCCGCGGTTGCCTCGCGAGTAGTTGTCCACGATGGTCACCGCGTAGCCGTCCTCGAGGAGCCTCAGGGTGGCGTGCGAGCCGATGAAGCCGGCGCCGCCGGTGACGAGGATGTGCCCGGGGAACGGCGCGCCGTTGGTGCCGGAGAGTGACAGCTGGACCTCATCCAGCTGGCGCGCGGAGGCGTATCCACCGGTGCCGCCCGATCCGCCGCTGAGGTATAGGACAGCCGCGAAGATCAGCGCGACGAAGCCGACGCGCTCGACGGGCATCCGCCCGGAGGAAGAGACCATGGAAGAGACCTCCCGTTCGATCGATACGTACGATACGCTCGGTGAGTCCGAAGCGTGCGTCGCGGGGGCTCAGCGTCGGCGCCGACTGTGGATGAGTGGTCCGACAATCATGAAGCGACATCTGACCGTGACTGCAACCCGCGGCCAAAAAATTAAATTCTCAGCCCCGCGTGTTGCCACCACTCGTCTATCGCTACCGTCGCATCTAATAAACACATCTAAGTCCCATCGTCCCCCGCGTCCACGGCGATCGGCGCGAAGTCTTCGCACAGCTGTGCGAACGCATCCTCGCGTTGCATGACGAACGCCGCCAACTCGAGCGCGTCTTCGTCGAGAACCGCATCCGTCTCGTCCCCGCCTTCCGATGTGACCCCCCCCCTCGGGCCAGCCGTCTTCTCCCTCGCCGCGTCGAGCATCTCCTTCCTCGCGGCGTTCAGCGCCGCGCTCGCGTCGGCACGCGCCGCGCCGTCGCAACGACGGACGCATTCGCCGAGCGCGCGTCTCGATCGAAGATCGAGCGCGTGGATGGCGCTCGTCGCGTTCGCGGCTCTTCCCGCGTCGCGCACAGCTGTGCGTTCCTGCGCGGTCATCGGCGCCGTCGGCGCGGTGCCCCACGCGCGCCACACCGAGCTCCACGTCGATGACACCGCGTCCGTGGATCCATCCGCGTCTTCTTCCAAGGCCTTTCCCATCGTTGAAGTTACGACGGTGGCGTCTTCGAAGGATCGCTTGTGACGATCCGGGGGTTCCAGAGCGTTGGCCATTCGGTCGAAGGCTGCCCTCGGGACGCGCTCGGATGGCTCACGCGCCGCGTTGCGCGCGTACGCGAGCTCGGGTGCGACGTCGGCGTACAGCTGGACGTGCGCGGCGCCGCGGTGTCTCGCCAGCTGATGCGCCTGGTATCGCATGGAGGCGTAGTAAAAGTTGTCGTCGGCGATGATGAGTTCGCGATGGTGATGACGATGTTCGTCGGTCGATGGGTGCGTGTCGTCGATGCCGGCGGCTAAGAGGTGGGCATCGATGCGGGCGAACGCGGTCCTTCGCGAGTCCCGCCACACCTTCGCGTCGAACCCGTGCGCGTCTACGATCGTCCCGGCCGCGACCGCGTCCACCCGCGCGTCGCGCTCGACGTCATCGAACGTGACGACGTGAACGCGGGAGACGTCGCCGGATGCCAGCGCGCGCTCGGCGATGCCCCGCGCGAGCGTGGATTTACCCGAGCCGGGGAGGCCGCACGTGCACAGGAGGCACACGCGCGCCCTCGGATGCGGATCGTCGTCGGGCATCGCCCGTCACCCACGGGGCGCGGGGCGTTGTGCCCATCGTCGGAGCTGGACATAGGCTGGTATCGGCCTCTGTCACCCCAATTTTTGAACTTTTGCCGTGTACGGTGTGCCAACTCGAGCGCAGTGTCGCGCACGCGGCGTCGTAAACGCCGATCGAACGCGATGACGTCCACGAGCCAGCCATGGGTGGAGAAATAGTGCGTCCCCGTTAACCCTAAACCCGCGACCGATCACGCCCGGGGCTCACCCTCCATCTCCGATCGAGCCCCGCCATGAACACCAAATCATTCCTCGGATCTGACTCTCATCGATGCTGACCTCCGTGCCTGCCCCTCCCTTCTTTTCCCAGCCGCCCGCGCACCATCAACGACGTGGCGCACCAGGATGAGGTCACCCGCAGCCTCGAGAAGGCCCTCGAGACCGCGAACATGCCCCACATGCTCTTCTACGGCCCCCCCGGAACCGGCAAGACGACCTGCGCGCTGGCCATCTGCAGGCAACTCTACGGCCCCGACCTGATCAAGTCGCGCATGCTCGAGCTCAACGCCTCGGACGAACGCGGCATCTCCGTCGTACGGACTAAGATCAAGGGATTCGCGTCCACCGCCGTCGGCCAGGGCGCCCCGGGGTACCCATCCCCGCCGTACAAGATCCTAATCCTCGACGAGGCTGACTCCATGACCAAGGACGCTCAGTCGGCGCTGAGGCGAACGATGGAGACGTACTCCAAGGTGACACGATTCTTCATCCTCTGCAACTACATCTCGCGCATCATCGAACCCATCGCGAGCCGATGCGCCAAGTTCAGGTTCAAACCACTCGGCTCCGACGTCATGAGCGATCGGCTCAAATTCATCGCCGACAAAGAAGGACTGAGCCTCGGCGACGGGTGCTACCAAGCGTGCTCCACGCACTCGGGCGGTGACATGCGCAAGGCAATCACGCTGTTGCAGTCCGCCGCGAGGCTCTTCGGGACGGAGACGCTCACGGGGAAGGAGATCACGGCCGTCGCGGGCGCGGTGGACGTGAACACGGTGAAAGAGGTTGTCGCCGCGTGCAAAAAGAACCAGGTGGATAACGCCAACCGGGTCATCGACTCCATCCTCAAAGACGGCTTCCCCGGCTTGCAGATCATGACGCAGTTCGCGGAGACGGTCGTGGAGGACGAGGGCGTCGCGGATGCGGTCAAGGGGAAGATATGCGAGCGCATCGCGGAGGCGGACAAGGCTCTCGTGGACGGAGCCGACGAATCCCTGCAGCTGATGGCAATCGTATCCACAGCGTGCGTAGCCATGAAGGCGTGAGGTAGGGTACGATCGATGTACTAGCGTGAGCTCACCTTTAATGTTAAGTTCACGCGCGTGATGGTGTTATGCGTATACGTGATATAAAAAATAGGACGTCGATCAGTCACACGATGCAATCAGAGCTCGAGGTACATGCCGAAGCCGAGGTTGATGGGCTTTGACTCCAGCATCCAAGCCGCTTTGTTCATCTCGAAGTTACTGCACCCGGCGCTGGCCGCCTCCAACACCCGTGACCTGTCCTTCACCGCGCCCGGTTCCTCCGGGTACCAGACCCCCGGGTCCGTCTCCCCGCGGAGCATCGCGCACACAAACGCCGCCGTCGCGTCACCGACAGCCTCGGACAGCTTCGGGTGGTTATAAATGCTCCCCGCCAACGCCCCGTCTTTCAACTTGACGTCCACCCGTATCGCGGTCCGCTCACCGACGATCGCGTCCACGGCCCTCACGATCGGCGCGGTGAACGTCGCGAGCGTCCGGGCCGTTTCTTTGTTCAGTAACGTCTCCTTGGGAACCAAACCGGCCATCAACGCCATGGCCCCGTTCCACAACCCGGGGGAAGTACCGAACCGAGCTTTCACCGTCTCCGCGCCCCACACCTCCCGCGCCGATGCGACCTCCGGTAGGTTGTACAAGAAAACCTCCCGCTTGCCGCACTTCTTGCCAAAGTCCACCACCTTGCGCTGCGTCGCCGGCCGCGTCACCACCTTCTCGCCCTTGTCCCAGCACACCACGTCCTCGCCGCAGAGCATGTAAGAAGTTGCGAGGATGGTATCGCCGACGCCGCCGCTGCCCGCGCAGAAGTAGTTGTAGAGCACGTACTCGACCTCGCCGTCCGACTCGCCGCCGGCGTCCTCGATGGACGCGCGGTTCTGGTCGATCATCTCCGCCGCCATCAGGTTGCTCACGCCGGGGTAGATGCCGCCGGTGGTGACGCAAGGGACGCCCGCGGCGGCGGCTTCGGGCGATCGTGATTTGCACTTCTTGGCGTACTCCGCGTCGTCGCAGACGTCGAGGTACGGGACCTTGGCGTCGATGGCGGCGTTGAGCACCGCGCACTCGTCGCCGCCGCCCTGGAAGGGACCCGCGGAGTGTACCACGAGGTCGGCGCCCTGGATGGCGGACGCGAGCGACGCTGGGTCGGCGCTGTCGCATCTCGCGAAGGCGGCTGAACGAAGCGACGGGTGGCGCTCCACCGCGGCCGCGAACGAGGCGTCGCTGCGTCCCGCGAGGACGATGGACGCGCCGGGCTCCTGCTTGAGGAGCGCGGCGGCGGCGGAGCTGCCCACGCGGCCGGTGCCGCCGACGAAGACCACCTTCTTGCCGTCGGAAACGACGGTGAGATGAGAGACGCGACGCTCAGATGGAGATCGACGACGCACGTCGCCGCGGAGCGCACGACGCGAGCCCACGCGCCGGCTCGATGCGAGCGAGTGCGCGCCGAAGGAAGCCGCCGGGGCGCGGGCGACGACGGGAGACGCCATGGTGGAACGGGGCGTGCGTCGAGGTTCAGACCGCGCCGAGTGTGAGTGAGCGTCGGTTCGTGCGATCGGTGACACGTCGCCCGAATGGATATCGTAAAGCGAAGTTGAAGCTCGTATGCGTTTGTGGTGACGAAAGATTTAGCGTATTTCGCTCGAAATAGCACGTAATCTAACAGTGTTTCGTATCTAAGAGTTTCGACGAATCTGATCTAAACCGTAAATAGACATCGAAACGAATTTACATGATTTGAAATGGGCAGCATGAAAAAGCGACCGTTTGAGAGTCGGGTCAAGCGTGAGCGCCCGGGCATCCATAGCGCGACCCGCCGGCGTTGCCAGACGCGTGGAAGGGCGACACAACCGAAGAGCGCCGACTCGAGACCCGCCATCGTTTGAGCGGTCCGTCGGTGTTCAGCCATGGCGGCCCCCGGAGCCCCGGGCGGCGCGCCCCCGGCCTACTCCTTCGCCGCTAAGCAGGCGCCGGTGGAGTGGCGGGTGGTGAGTGACTTCCACCTCGACCCGTTCCTGTCGGGGCGAGACGTGAGCCCGCAGGACCTCAACGCGCTCGACCAGGTGGCGAGCATGTTGGAGGTGGCGAGGATCGAGCCACCGCCAGGTGTGGACGGCATGCAGCAGGCGTCGCAGCTCGCCAGGCTCGCAACCATCCTGCAGCTCTCCAGCGAGTACCAGGGAACACGCGCAGAGGTGAGATTCAAGTCACATCGATTCGCCCACACAAACCCCGATGACCGCGCCGAGGCTCCGATGTGGGCCCCCGCGGGTCCCTCACGCACGCATCGAAGTATCGATGACGATCATTCGCCCCGGCGTCGTCCCCGAAGGACCCGCGCCCGCGGGAGGCGCGCCACCTTCGAATTCCCGTTGGACCCGACGAAATGAATGAAGAATTTCCAAATCAAATCGCTCGCAATTCATCATCGATCCCTGACCAACTAACTCTCTCGCCCCTTCCTCCTCCCCACCCCACCCACGTACCAACCCACAGGACCTCTCAGACGCGGTGAGGCAACGCGACCGCGACCTGGACATGATGCAAGAAGAACTCGAGCAGATGGAGCTCCAGGGCGGAGGCCGATCCGACGCTCGACTCGCACGCGACGTCGAAGACGCCCGGCTTCAAGCGGAAACCGCCGAGCGCAGGCTCGGCGACCTCACCGCCGAGCTCGACGTCATGCGCGAGCAGCTCGAGCGCGCCAAGAGCGACATCCGCGAGGAGCAGAAGCGAAGCACCGAGGCGCAGTCCAAGGTTAAGTCCGCGGAGGATGACGTACGGGAACTTACGGAACAGATCGCGGCGGAGCGGCAGAAGCAACAATCGCGCCGACGCGACGACGTCACCGACAGGGAGCGCGCGCAGCAGCGTAACCAGGAGGTGAGCAGGTACCAGAAGGAGAACAAGCTCCTGGCGGAGGAGAATGAACGCTTAAACGGGCGCATGGAGGAGCTCATGGCTGAGTGCGTCGGGTTGTCGGAGTCTTTGGTTCAGATGGACGACGCCGCGCAGGCGTGGCGCGGCCGCGAGGCTGACGTCGAGGCTGCCGCGGAGGGACTGCGACGCGAGCGTGACAAGCTCGCGGCGCAGCTCGAGACATGCCGCATGGACCTCGAGGAGCGAACCGCTTTGCTCCAAACGTTTGAGGAGAAGTTCTCGGAAGAATTCGCGCGATGGGAAAAGGAACGGGCGGATCTGCGCGCGGAGAATGCCGGACTCCGCGCGTCCGGCGGCCTCGACGTCGCGCGCGCCTACGAGGAAGGCGGCGGCGGCGGGTCCGCCTTTGCCGCGCCGTCCCCGCGGCGCAGAGAGACGCTCAACGCGGCTCGCGACGGCGGGAACCGACAGGCGAACCCCGAAGACCCGAGGTACGTAGAGGAGCTCGAGTCCGAGGTGGCTGAGCTCCGCGACCTGCGCGTGCTCTTACTCGAGGCGTACGATCAGCTCGAGCGCGACGTCGGCCGCGAGGTGGACATCGCGCTCAAGCGCCAGGCGAAGCACCACGCGAACCTCGAGGCGAAGGTCAACGTCCAGGAAGGCGCCCTAGAGGCGGAGTCCAAACGCTTCAAGCAGATGGATAAAGCACTGCACGACGCGCAGGAAGATCTCGCGGAAGCGCAAGGCCGCCTGGCGCAGTACGAGGCTGGCGTGTACGGCCTATCCGAAGCGATGCGGGACCTCAAGCAGCTCCGCATGCAGGTTCGCGCGGCGGACCAATCCGTGGAGGACGCCGTGACTCAGTCCAACGCGCTCGGTCGGAAGGTTGAGGACCTCACCGAGGAGACCCGGTTCCTGCGTCAGCAGGCTGGTATCCCCGAAGATGCCGACATCGACCTCGGCGGGTTCAAGCTCAAGTCCAAGGTTGAGGCTGCGCAGTTGCGGGCGTTGAACTCGCAACTGGAAAGGGAAGTCGCGGACTTGGAGGAGGACCGCAGGCGCCTCCGCAACGAGTTACGCTACCGCGCCAAGTGGCAGGGCGAACACGCCGCGAGGCTCGGCCTCTCCGCCAGGCAGCTCGCCATGCTCGAGGAGTACGCCGACGCCCTTCGCTTCGGCAACGACGCCGTCTTCAAAGAGGATTTGGTGCGGTACGACGGTTCTTCCGCGAGCGACGGCGACGGCGCCCCTTCGGTGCGTTACGACCCGTCCGTCGGCATCGGCGCGCGCGCCGTCAATGAGCTCGAGGCTGCGAACAAGCAGCTCCAGGAGCGTCTCGCGGAGGCGCTCGAGCGGCTGCAGAGCGGCGGGACTGGCATCGACGGTCTCATGGCGAACATGCGGCAACCCGCCGCGCCCGACCCGGCGCAGCAGCAGCAGCCGCAACCCGACTACGGCGCGGCGGCGGCTGCTGCCATCGCCGCCGCCACCGCGGGACTCGCCGGCAGCCAGGCGGAGGCTGCCGCCGCCGCGCAGGTTGCCGAGCTCCAGCAGCAGCTGGCGCGCGCGAGGCAGCAGATCATGCGCCTCGAGGATGGATACCACGAGGCTATGATGCGCTCGTCGACGCAGCAGATGCCGCCGCAGATGCAACAGCCTCAAACGCAGCAGGCGCCCGCGTACGGTGGTGTCAGCGGCGAGATGTCCCGATCGGAGATGCTCGCGGAGATGTCCAGGCAGCAGCGCGAGATGTTCCAGCAGATGTCCACGCAGCAGCAGCAGGCGTACTCGCAGCTGGCGCAGGGTCAACAGGCGCTCACCGCCGGACAGCAAAACTTGTCCATGGGGCAGCAAGGCTTGTCCACGGGCCAGCAGAACTTGTCCACGGGACAGCAAGGCTTGTACACTGGCCAGCAGAACATCACGCAATCGTTCGGCTCGGAACCCACGCCGTCGAGCATGTACCAGATGCCGGCGCCGCCCGGCTCACCCGTGCACCCTTCCGTCGCCGAGGCCATCGCCCTCGCGGAGGCCAAGGGAGCGCAGGCGGTCGCCGAGGCCAACGCCAAGGCTGCCGAGGCTCAAGCCGCGGCTCAGGCGCAAGCTGCCGAGGCGCAGCGCATGATGGCCGAGATGTCCCAGCAGCAGCAAGAGGCGTTCCAGCGCATGTCCGCGCAACAGCAAGAAGCTTTCGCGCAGATGTCGCAGCAGCAACAGGATGCGCTCTTGGCGTCGCAGACGCAAGCCGTCGCCGCCGCCGGCGCCGTCGCGCCCGCGCCGTACGCGCCAATCACCGCCGCCGCGCTCGAGCCCCCGCTCGCGTCCCCAGTCCCATCGCGACCGCAGACGCCAACCAAGAGCACATTCGCGCAGACCATGGGCTCACGAACCGCTACGCACGGAACGGTCACGTCGCCGCCGGCGGTGAACGTCAAGCCCGCCGTCCCAGCCGAACCCGTCGTGCCCTCCTCCATGTACGGAGACGCCGTGCGAACCGTGGAGAGGCTGCGGGGCGAACGCGACGCGCTCTTCGCGCGGGTCAGCGCGCTCCAGGCTGCGCTCGATGCCGCCCCGGCGCCCATGGCTCCCATGAACTTCAACATCCAAGCGGCGCCGGGCCAACCGCCCGGGCAACACCCCGGCGCTAACCCCGCCGTCGCCGCCGCGGCGTACGCCG
>Ga0209631_10001367_pt1 | contig 31366 bp, 23 predicted proteins | sample COG_08_FD_184752 | JGI IMG/M metagenome (GOLD analysis project Ga0209631, IMG submission 184752) | Pelagic Microbial community sample from North Sea - COGITO 998_met_08 (SPAdes) (version 2) | ecosystem: Environmental > Aquatic > Marine > Neritic zone/Coastal water | place: Helgoland, sampling... | reverse complement strand
AGCAGTACCATCAAGAGTAATCACAGCACCATTAATATCAATTGCGCCCGTTGTCGTTAGATCAATTTCAGAAGCATTACCTGCAATGTGAACACCCGCCGCTCCATCGAGTGTTAAATGTCCCGACGTATGTTTAACGACAGCAACATCTAAATCACCGGCAATCGTCGTGTTGTCCGTCACATCCAATGCCCCTATTAATGTCGTGTTGCCTGTTATGTCCAACGCACCCGACAATGTCATGCCGCCCGTCAATATCGTGTAGTTTGTCAACGTCGTGTCACCCGAAAAATGATAAACAAATGAATCCACGATTTCATTTATGGTCGAATCCGTGTCATTGTTTTTACGATTACATTTAAAGTATGATTTACCTTTAAAGCAGTGTAAATAATCATCATCATCGTACGCCGCATCAATTGCATCTGGTAAGTTTTCAAATATGGAGGGGGTATTATACTCAATTTCAGATGATATTATACCTGTAAATATAACGGAATCTTCAATTGTATGATATTTATTCGTATTTAAAAAAATATAACCATTTATATTGGTTAGATCACCTGTTAAAATCGTTTTTCGATATGCAACCGCCGTTATGTTATTTGTAATTGGGTCTGAAAGTTTGTATGTATTTGTCGCGGATGTAAATGGTGTATCTACAAAAGAGTCTACATTTAATGGAAAAATATATTGATATAAATTTGTATGATACTTTTTAAAATCACCAGTTGCTGTATTATTCGCTGTTAGATGAGATAAACTAAAAAAATAAAAAGAACCATTTTGGAAGCAATACAGACCTTGACCCGGATGAAAATAGGCCGCCTCAATTTCGCCGGATAGTTGTGGAAAGACTGTTCCGGCTGACCCATATACTTTTTGACTAACACTATTGTTGGAGTCCCAATAAGCATGTACATTTGAATTACTATCAAACGCGTAATATTCAGATGTAGTATGATATGCGGTTGAAGCGGTAATATCACTACTATATAGTGTTGGGCCAGACACAAGTGAAGTATACGAATCATACTCCCAATATTTTAAAACAGGGGTTGGAGTATTATATAATATTTCGGTTCCATTTGTTGTGATACCTTGTTGCAAATCAGTATGTTCAAAAAACCATCTTGAATTTGTATTCGGTTGGAATAAATGTAATCCCACGCCAGTTTCATAGTACACTGCATCCACGACACCTGTAATTTGTGTAAAATAGGTATTTCCTGTTCCGTATGAACCCGTAACATGCGATTGACCATCCCATAACATTACCGTTTGGGAGGGAGTCGTATCAAACGCAAAAAATTCGGTTGTACGTTGTGGTTCATATTGTCCACTCGTTGCTTGGGCAGATGGAACGCCATTCAATATATTAACGGATGGACTCGTCGTCCCATACTGTGTCGATGATACGACTGTCTGAGTTGATAAATCAATCGTATAAACGATACCTGTATCATAAAATACTAATACCTGATTATTATTACCCGTAATCATATTCATAGAACGATGACCCGTTTCGGGTAGTGTCGTAAATGGAGTATTCGTCCCGCCCCAACTTCCATGTGCGTACTCATAGAGTAGTTGCCAGTTATTTGATGGATTATACACTGTTAAAGATGTGGTGTCAATACCAATAGCATATGATGTATTAACGGTTGTCGCATCGTGTAGGGCATCAGATGGTGTAGACACGGCCCCTTGTGGACTGGTTGTTGAACTGGTATATGCTCGCTGGTGATATACACCCGGCGAATTCTCCCATTTAACATATACATTTCCATTCGACGACCATACGGCCCTATCCATTGCTTGATTCGTCGGAATACCCGAAAATAACTGGTTAGCACCACTCCCTATATCGTGAATTGTGGTTGTGTTCGTGGTTGCATCGTGTTTATACACCTTATTTATAGTCCCGTCATAATAAAAGAAGTAAGTTATAGTGGGGTCATCTGGAAATACTCCCGATGCTTGATGGTCGGGCGGAACTCCGTTGAATACTGTGCCGTATGGTTGACTATTTGTAACCGTCTGTGTCGATAAATCAATCGTATAAACGATACCTGTATCATAAAATAAGTACAGTTGGAGAGCATCGTCATAAATACGACTTAATGATTGCGTCCCCGTCGTCGGTAGACCATTATAGGGAAGTTGAGTCCCGCCCCATTGTCCCGCCTGATAAACATGAGTGACATTACCTTGCGGTGTCCAAACTGCCTGACTCCAAATTGTCCCGAGGGCTAACGTATACGGAAACACGTTCGGATTTGTCCCCTTATCCGTTTCGGCATTGTGTATGGTGTCATTTGTAAGTGGCCCGTCATTCACTGGAGTTGTTTCCCCAGTGGTCTCACTCGTCACAACTATTCTAAAAATATTACTAGGCCCGTCCCAATTCACATATACATTATTATTAGACGCTAATACCCCGCGTCTAAGAGGCACATTATTTGGAAGTGTAGGGAACATCGTCGCCCCAACCGTTGTCCCGATGTCGTGAATAGTTGTTGTATTTGTAGTTGTATCGTGTTTATAAACCTTACCTAATACCCCGTCATAATAGAAAAAGTAATTTATAGTTGGTATACCGTGGAAGTAAAATGACGCTGTATGATCATGCGGGACTCCGTTAAATATAGTAGTTGATGGAGCACTCGTTCCCGTTTGACTTTCAGTACTAATAAGTGAATCATAATCGTCAAATTTCCATCTGCCTGGATTTTCGACCCCAATAAACATGTGGATTTCAGAAGCACTCCCTCTATTCACTTGCGTTATATTTGTAGTTCCGTCATGCACGTCTGGAATTGCTGAAAAGTAAGACGTTCCGGTGCCAAATGCAATTGGATTTGCGGAGACGGGTACGGGGGGGTCAGGTTGTTTTGTACTTATATTATAAAAATACATGTTTCTATTTTGTAGAAAAACAACACGAGACGGATCCCACGGAACAATGAATGCCGCATCGACGGTAGATGGCAAACCGGGATACTCGGTGATTGTAATTTCCGCATATATGCGAACATTTGTAGAATTATATTGATATGCATGTTTAATAACGATGTCTGTTGTTGGTATATCATTAAAATAATCTGTACCAAAAGAAGCTGGATTATCCGTCGGTTGTCTTGTCTCTAAATCATAAAACCATAAGGTAGTATCTTTTATAAAAACGAGTCTATTCGGTGTCCATGGCTCGATAAATACCGCATTTACGTGTGCAGGTAATCCATCGAATTCAGTTGTATAATATTCGGTATCTGTTGTTGAAATCCAGATTTGTTTTTCATCATTACTTGTCATTCCTGTAATCCAATTTAACGATTCATGTAATGTGATATTTTGAAAATAAGCATTTAATGCCCCACCTTTTACATCTGTTTGATTTGTACTACTAATATGTTTATAAAAATAATTATCTTTCACAAACCATACTTCATCGTCTTTAAAATGTAATGCTCCTTGTAAATCCATTGGAACACCTCTGAACGGGATACTTGGTGGTTCAGGAATAGAAAGAGTATGATCATGCACTGTTCGATTTACATTAACATATATATCGATCTCACTATTCGGTGGTAATACAAACATTTCATCGGATTGTGTCTGAATTTGAAACTGTACGTGTGAAATTGGCAGTGAAGAAGAATAATGGTATGTACTCTGTATTGATTCTACAGATTGTTGCGAAGCCCTTGTTGGGGTGCAATCCTCTAGTATTGATTCTTTATTGATATCATATGGATCACCATAATCTTCTGCTGACAATACAATCTGAGAGACAGTATCTAATGTATAAACTCGATTCCGACCATTAATAGTATGAAAGGCATACGTTATATTATATCTCTTATCTAAAAAAGATGCGTGTATTTCTGATGGAATTGGTGAATAAAGTGTATAATTAAAAATATCATAAGATGGTATACTCATTTCTCTTTGAAAAATGGCACCCGCAGCGTCGTATGTATTTTCCGTATTTCTTAAAACGCCACTTGTATAATCACCATGGCCTTGTGACCCGACAATAATCGCGTTATCGTTTCCACTATTTCCGTATTCTGTTTCACCATGCCAATAATTATAGTTACTAGTAGGTGTCCAGGAATCATCTCCATTCGCATACCTCCATTCATTTGTATTCGAAACACGACTCATTCCTACCCAATATTCTCCAGTTGCTTTTCCGTAACCGGTTTGCCAGGTAGTATCCGCAAAACCTAAAGTAGAATTACTTGAATCTGACGCAAATTTAGTAATTGCATTTAAAATATTTGTTATATTATTAGTAGTACTTGGACTTGCAAATTGCCACCCTCCTTCGTCTAACAAATTCAATGCATCTAATTTGCTTTGTGCCGTTGTATAGTTTATAACTTCTCCGTGTACATAATATTCCATCCTTTTTGAATTTAATTCGTATTGATTTTCGATTTTGTTTTCATAATTATAAGATTGATCGGGTGTCGACTCCTCGTTTATCAACCATATTGATGGTATCGGATATTCACTAATATTTGCATTATTTAATTCACCGCTTGCATATGCAATCGCGGGGCCATATCCATAATGTGTGGTGGATATAATAGTATGTGTTATTAAACTTACAATTCTTAATTTTCCATCTGGATAAAACACATAGTATTCGGAATTTGTACCAACGGGTGCAACCGAAATCATACCGGTCGGTAACCCATCAAAATAAGGGGATGTACCGTACAATTGATTGTGAATAGTTGTATTAGAAGAATGAATTGTATTCGTTGTAAAACCAAGATACTCCGTTCCTCCTGTATTATAATCCAAATCGAATACAGTATCTTGGTTGGGATTAAGTAATGATTCTGTATACCAATTACTTGGCGTATACGGTTCGGTAGATGAAAAGGTATCACATTTTTGTTCATAGAGTTGATTACCTATTTTATATAAAATATAAATGATCGGTAAACCAGTATTACTATTAGAATAACATTTGTAAATTTCGGCACTGCTATTGTCTAGTCCAGTACCCGCGTTTCCCTCGTTATTTTCGGCAAATGATCCGCCGGTTCCCCATGTTGTCAAAAACGTTGTATTTGTTGATTTATTATAAATAAAAAGTTTATGATTATCATTTGTAAAGAAATAGTATATATTATAGTCTGGGGTACATGACGCTATATGATAATGTGGAATCCCTGAAAATTGTTCAGATACGCCTGATATTCCGAGTTGACTGTCTGTAAAATTATATACCTTTCCATTATTAAATATATATAATCCCTCGCCTACGATATAAATCGTTGATTGTACAGTTTCAATTTGAGTAAATATTTCAGCACCGACATCAATTCCATATACTTTACGTTCCGTCGGATGGCTTTGAGAACCGTTCCAGTCTGCAAATACTGTTTTATCACTTTCCCTAAAAGCATAAAATGAATCCCATTGTAACACCGAATCGCCTGTCTGAATACTTACACTTTCATCATCTGCAATAGTAGCAACGGGGTCTCCTGTTTGATACGCAGTGTTCCAACCATTAAAACTCCATCTATACCATGCTTCTGTTCCATTATTATTTGATTTTACTTGAAAAACAACTAATCCACTACTTCGTATACCCCACACTGCTTCTATCTGAGCAGTTCCGGTTATTTGAGTACTAAAATCCTCCACCGTAGCAGGTAAAGTATCGAAAAATTCGGTTCCTTCACCAAACGAAACGGGATTTGTAAAATTCGGTGGAGGCGATGAAAATTTTGTTGTTTTATCATAAAAATATAAATTATGTCCATTTGCTACAAATACTAATTTTGTTTTATCCCATGGAGGACTAAAGACAGCTGTTGTGTTTGCAGGTAATTTATCATATTTTATTTTATCACGGAAGGCATGTGTAATATCTCCGACGACTTCTCCAAATAAATTATCGGGATTTGAGGTATTTTCAATTCCATATGTCGTTTCATCCATTTTTCCAGTTGTATTTAAATGATAGGTATACACTTTTTGATTCGCAAAAAAAAGAACACGATCTGTATATTGAGGATGTACCTGTACCACTGCTGCATCTAAATTCGAAGGTAATCCAATCCATTTGGTTGGAATAACATGCCGATTTGCAAAATACGTACGTACTTTAAACTCACACCAATCGTGTACAATTTTGTTTGGGCATCTTAACGCGTACTGAAGTGTATAATGAAATGTTTGTACTCCTCCAAGATGAAATGATCCAATTGTATACGATGTATTATTTCTAAATCTTTTTTCACATGGTGTGAAAAATTTATATGGAGCAGTACCATTATATTGTGCCGCAATTTCCCAACATTTTTTACGAAATATAAGTATGCACAGACTATTATCACCTGAAAGATGCGTGATAGTTTGGTGGTTATGAATAGAGGATCGAATTTGGCATACGCCACACTTCGTCCGTGTTAGAATTTTGATTTGCCCATCTTGCGGCTTAGTCGGCAAAATATATACTGGACAATGATTCACATTGGTATGTATTGTTGTATCAGACATTTGATAAGAAGTAGGTGCATCGCTGCTATACAGTGTCCCAAACATATTTCCAAACAAATTTCCTTGTACATCGCCTTGTACATTTCCTTGCACGTTTGCAAAAACTGGTTTTTCAAATACAGAAATACCGTCTGAAACATGCAATGCAACTAATTTATGCAAAGAAGACCCCGGATCAGATGGTTTAATCGTTACAGCGGGGTCTTCTAAACCATCACCCGAAAATAAAGCGTTTCCCTCAACAGTTAACGTATCTAAAATAGCTTTTTTTTCTTTTATAACAGGAGTACAACTCTCCTCCTCTTTTGGAGTAATATTCGGTGTAATTGTAGAAGCATATTTATCAGAAGTTGTTTTAAATATAGTATTTGAATCTGTTAAATAATGTCGATTTGAATTTAAATAGTTATTAATGGAGTGTGGATTCATTATGTTATTATTATACATAATTTTCTAAGCCACAGTTCAATTACATGTATCACATTTTAATTTAAATTCATTCCAACTTTTCATATATTTAGCTGGAGCATCTTTATCAATATATAAAATCTTCATTTATGAATATGTGTATCTAATATATTCATCATATTATAGTGTGCCGAATAGTTTGCCACCCACATGTATATTATCCATCTTAAAATTATGTGAATTTAATAGTCGTAAAAAAATTAAAATAGTTGCTAAAAAATAAAAATTAAAATGGTTGTTTGTATACATGAGTCAGCAGTTGATCATTCAATTTATTTAGAACGTATGAAACAAAAATTACTAAATACGTCTACTTGCCCAAAAACCCCCTGTGGCCCCGTAACTGCTCGCGACGCTTCTTTTCAAACACACTTAAATCGTGTTGCTGCTATTAAAAATGGACTGAATAATAATTCTGTTTCAAATCCAACCTCTCCAACCGCACGAGCTGACAGTCAGAGTACTCCGGCATGCTGCTGTACTAACACCAACCCGCCAATTCAGGCTTGTTGCACGAATGTTGTCCCTCATATTTTTCATTATGACGATTGTTGGTATATTCAACACCAAGCGACCGCTTGGTCAAGATTTTATAATTAGCAACCAAGTCTTTATTAGTTTTGTTCTATTAAATGTACTACACGTAGTGGTTCATAATGAGCACCTGTCCAACTAATATGTAACTGAATACATGCGGTACGTGTTTCGTCCCATACAAATTCCGCGAGCCGTTTTTTTTGATTATATGCGGCATATACGTGAATATCTACTTTATATATACGTGTACACATTGCAATTTCCATTGCACCCCCCCATGTTGAACTATTGCGCATACGACTAATGTATTGTGTTGGCGTAGAATTGGTTTGCCATTGAATCCAATCTTTAATTTGCATACCTTGATATAAGGTATCTAAATTTTCGTCCATATAATTACATACAGATTGCCTTACATTATTTGGGGATTCATTCACTAACCGACCAATTGAAATAAATAAACAACTCATTAATACTATTCGATTTATTTTATTATTATTATTATTATTTTTTAAAAATTTTGACTTTTATATTCAGACGACTGCAATTCCTGATATAAATTGGATTTCGAAATATACTTGGGAAATAATACAAAATAATTTTGATAAAATTTTAAAAAAAAAAAGATTAAAGATGAAAGAAAGATTAAAGAAAGATTAAAGAATTACGAAGAAGATGAGTACGTTAGTACTCGAGTCTGTATAACAATATATCTTTCGCGAATAAGAACTAATAATGCAACATTTATTAACATGATTCTCTTAAATCGGCTTTAAAAATATTTTGATTTGCATCTTGTATTGTAATTTCACTAATATCATCGGAATACCGAATTGCATAATATGGTGGCGTTCCTAACATTCCGACAGTATTACTTATATTAGTTAATAATTTATTTGCATTGCTTTTGCTTTTCGTCATATCTGAATCATTTCCACCTGTACACGATGATGGAGGATATTGTTCTATTGGCATTGTAATTAATCTACCAAATGTATTTGTACCACTAATTTTTTCGATTGGCCATATTTGTACAAATGCGACAGTTGGCCCGAGTGTATTCCACTTATTATATGCAATTTTAACTTTTGTTTCAGGCCCTTGTAATTTTGAAAGTTGTACATTATAATCTTTATTCATATTTCCAACTTTTGTATATTTAACACCATAATTAGATGTACAAAAACTGTTCTTGATGTTTTGTGTTGGATTTGAATTTGTCCAGTTTGTTGTCATATTTTTATTACATGTTCCTTCGGAACTATCGGTTGCTTTTTCATTTGCACATGCCTCGACAGCTTCTGTCGGGCACATGTCTGGAAAATCCGTATATTGTGAATTACAAGCTTCGCGTGTTGGATATTTACATTTGTCTTCGTCATATACGCATTTCCCTAAATCCCGCCGATAGAATGTTGGGTACCCTCCATTTGTCCTTCTTACACGTGCACTAAACGTGGGATCTGCTTGCGCTTTTTTTGAACATAATGTATTGCAACCTGCTTGACTAAATTTCATTGTTTGGGCATTACAGTTGATATCATTATCTTTAAACATTTCATCGTTTGTTACCGGAAATCCGCTTCGTAATTGAGATTTTTCATCTGATAATTCATTTAATGGTATCCAATTTGTAGGCGAATATTCACAACAATCCGCGGTTCTACTTCGTGCATATATATCCGCATTTTTATCAACAAAATATGGACATGTATTAAACGCCGTATTTGTCGCGTCCGGAGGTGTATCATCCATCGTATCCAGTATACCATTTATTGAAGGAAATGGTATATCGACATCTAAATTTCCAGAGGTTGCAACAGCTGTGTATGCATTACCATGTACGTCGGGGGTATATCCGCCTTCGTTGTTAGGCTCTGTTGTTTTTTCTCCAAGTTTTAAACAACAATTTAAGGAATTCTTATCTTTACAATATGTATAGTTGACATTTCTATTATCAAGAACTTTGGATTTTAAAGGCGAGGTACGCATTTTATCGTCGCTAAATGTTTTAGTTTGAAGAGAGGTTGAAAATGATTGCGAAACATCTGCTACTTGTGATAATTGCTGAGACGCAAAAGCTATTTTTTTAAGACCAACATATTTTGTAGTACTTGATACAAGTGGTATTTGTGTCATTTCTGTAATTGTATATTTAAAATTCGTATTTAAGAAAGTCATTGCATACAGAGTAGGATTATCAGTACAGGTTGTATAATCTAAATCAGCAAGTTCACCCGTTGTTTTTAAAATAAAACCACTACAATCTGAAAATGTATTTGCAAGTATTTTTGCATCATTGATTGACATCATATAATTTAGAGAAACACCAACGTTTGCCAGATTGTTTGTATTGTCGGTCGTTGGATTATAATCCAAATGTGGCACATGTGCATATTGCTGTTCAATATGTCTACTCGTGCTCTCACACGGATAATACTTATAATATTTATATTGAGTTGTTTCAGTAAAAATTGGTGTCGATTCTGAAGTTTGAATAAGGGTTTGTGAAACAAAATGTGCTACATAAGAAATAGGGTCTGTAAATTCTGTAATAATAAAACCGGTTGGAGGTGTTGGCAAATAAGACGTATTTATAACTTGATTTTGTTTTATAAATAACTCAGCTCTTGAAACTAATTCATCGATCGATGATAAAGATTTCATACCATATTTTTGATCAGATGTATTATTTGTAATTTCTTCGTATCTTAGACTTAACTTTTTATTATAAGCTTCAATATTCAATTCATCCGTTGAATTCAAATATAAATAATAATTAAACCAAGTAATTCCGTTACCTGTACAGACATTACTAAAACTTTCTATCGGTTTATTAAACAGCAATATTCCAATCGCAATTAATGCAATAATAACGAGTACACTAATCATATATAGGTTATATTTATCCATGTTTTTCAAAAATATTTGAGTATTATTGATATATTGATATATATTTTATTTGAAAAAGAAAACTACTCCCCTAAAAAATAAAAAAAAATAAAAATATTTTTTTTTTCATTTTTAACAAATGACCAACCGTCCGAATGAATCTAAATCACCTTCTTCATTAGAATCCGTTTTAAATAATGTTCGCTCACAATCTATTCAGATTTCGAAATATATGAATGTAATTCATATTAGTATGGATAAATGTCTATTATTATATTCGTGTCAGACTCAAACGGCATGTAAATTCGCTGCTCAAGCAAGCGTCGCCGCAGCCGAATGGGCATCGCACTGTTCTAAACAAATTGGTAAAAAAGTCCATATGTATAAGATGTTGACGAGTATAATCTCGACTCATTTAGGAACGGTTTCATCCGACATGATTCATTCATTTATACAAAGAGTGTATCCAAAAGATTATGTAATGTATATTGACAGAATAAAATATTTTTTAAAAAGATGTAAAACAATTGAACAAAAGAAAATGTTTATTAATGGTTTTATAACTGAAAATCGAATATATGGTCGTACATATTTAAATTTATTAAACGAGTGTGGTATGAGATGTTATATAAATGAACAAACGATGCCACATATGTTAATTCCAGGAAAACATAATTTAAAACGAGTATTGAGTCGTTGGCAACAATTGGATGGGCCAGATAAAAAAAAAGCGCGGACTAAATTCGAACAGGGAAATTATGATGAGGTAATATCATATATTAGTTCGTGTACAAATGAAATAATAGAAGAAGAAGAAGAAGAAGAAAATCAATTTAATGATTCCGCCCCCGAATATACCGACAGAACAATGATGGCTCCAGTAAATGATGGATCATCACCCGGCTTTCGAACGATGTCTCCCGTATTAAATGCTGGATCATCTCATGGCTTTATAACGATGCCTCCCGTATTAAATGATGGATCATCACCCGGCGTTATAACAAATGATGATTTCTCTAATTTTATGAGGTCGATGTCTCCAGTAAATGATGAATCATCCAATAGAATAATATATAATAATGATGATCCAATCGACTTTCGAACGATGTCAAATAACTTAACCGACTTATTTGAGACATGATTTCGTTTATTAATAAATTATATTCTTTGATACATTAATATATAAGCGTGCCTAAAATTTAGTTGATTAGGAGTAATTTGTGTTACACTATCGTCATCATAATGATGCCATGTATTTGTTAAAAAATTATAACAATCTGATGTATAATGTCCCACATTTAAGTTTCCAATGTGATTCCCAACTCCAAATAATTTATATTTACTTTTTTTTCTATCATAACCGTGGCAATAATTTGATAAATCTAATTCCATTACAATTTCAATTTGTTGATTGTCTTTAAGTTGAAAACCTACAAATCGTTTTAATTGAATTGTTAATATTTCTGGTAATGACCATAACAACATCGTTTTCTGGGCAAGACGCGGTGGATCTGTTTCGCTTGGTTTCCAATCATGTATTATTTCTTTTTTGATAAAAAGATTTAAACAATCATATAAATTACATATTTTTCGGTGTAATGTTGGAATTGGTAATTGTAAAATTGTATATGGATCATATGTTTCACTTTGTTTAAAAGGAAGACCCGGTGAATCATCGCATGTTTGAATGCGTTGATAAAATTGTCCTCCCATTATTTCAATTATAATAGAATATTTAGATTCATAATGATTTCGAAATGTCTTATATGATTCGATCATCATTTCATCCTCTCTATTTTTTGGAACACCAGATGTTGACATGGTAACGGGTATAGATAATGCCATGTGTATATTATCTAATATGAATTGCATAAAATCTGAAATATCATGATGATTACCGTCTGCAAACGTTGTTACATTTGTAAACGCAATTTGTTTTATAATCATTATAAATTGATTTGGTGAAATAGTACAAGATTTGTCTCTTTTTGATGTTCGTATAAAACACCCCAGTAACTCTCCAAATTGTTTTGTTATTTCAGTCGAATTGGATGATTTTATATCTTTTAAAAATATTTTCCAACTGTTTTTACTAAAATAATGATTTAAAGGGTATGTATGTCGTAATAATTGTATTACCGTATTTATATAACATGAATTACCTGTATTTTTCAATCCAGTTGTAGGTAAAACAGGATCAGCCATCAAAATAAAATGTAACTTAAAGTTTGTAATAATTTAAATTATTAATTATATTTTTATGTCCGAATCTGAAACTGATAATTCTGCAACTGAATCTGATGATAATTTATCTACAATTAATTATTCAAGTTATAACAATTTGTTTGAATCATTAAATAATCAACGTACTTTTTTAAAAAATACAGAACCGATTACAACCCATAATTCGACACGTATAAATCCGATTGTAATTGATAGTAAAAATCGAAACTTATTTGGAGAGCATTTATTTCAATTTATGATAAAATGCACTGCCGAGGATACATTAAATACAACACATCAAACTCCGGTCGGGGCCTCTTTATTAGAAAAAATTAAAGATATAAAAGCAATACAATGTACATCACTTGTTGCGCCATGTTATGATTTCTTATACAATCCCGTTTATAATGGAAATGTTATACAACAATATACAACAAGTGAAATATATGCTGAATTATCTATTGTCCCTTCAATATATAGTACCAATAAGTATATTCGTAATGCATTCAATGTATTTATACCAGATGTAATAACCGGTTACAATATTAATACAAAACACATGAAGTATCAACCACTTTTAAATGAAACACGTTTTTCAAATCCAATTAGTTATATGCATGGAATGACGTGGACATTATTTGTAAATCATGCTGAACGATTATCGAGTGTTTTTCAACCATACCAATCACCAGATATAGTACGTATTCTAGATATTGTATATTATAACACAAATAAAACATTAGTATTTACTACAATTAACCCAATTCATCCAAATATACTTGAAATCGGTACAAATATTAGTATACATGGGGTAATGTTCGAATTATTTGATTCTAATTATTCAGAAACATATCCGCCAAATTATGAATCTTCAGTATCATTTGTAATGTATTTAAATACATTTTTTAATGATACCGAACATATCATTGTAGATGTGGAAACAGATTTAGATGGATATGTGATTAAATTTACAATTATAATTACTGCAAATAATAGTATCACAAATAATAATATTTTAAATTATGAGGGTGATTTAGTAATTAATAAAAAAGATAATGAAAGACACTGTGTATTAGTGAATGATATGCAATACAAAATATATTTAGTAATAGAACAAGTCGATCATTATTTAACAAATCAAATCAATCCGTCTGACATACAAAAATTAGATACATATGAAACAAATAGTGTAAAGAATGAATAAAAGCGCGTTCTTCTAACTTAAAAATAATAACTATCAATACTAAACAAGCTTACATGTCCGAAAAAACACCAAACTTAAATCTGAGGAAACAGATAAACTCTATTTTAGATTATAAACAAAATCATTCTTTAGATCAAATCCGTACAAAATATGGCTCGTTTGTTACTAAATATCCCAAATTGTTTGATAAATTAATGCAGGATAATATCGACGAAAATGAGATAACCCATATGAATTATGTTATTGAAATGTATGAAAAGGTACAAAAAAATAAAACAACATTTGATACTGCTTCAAAACAAATTGGGCAGCGTATGTTTGATCATTATGTAAAACCGGATTTACCTCCTCCGTCCGATACTGTTCAAGGTATTAAATTCGGAGATTCAACAAACAAATAAATAAATAAATAAATAAATAAATAATAGGGCCTGATAAATATCCTAACCTTTTTTTCTTCTAGACCTTTTAATTCCCCCAAAAAATTTATTTTTTTTCAATTATTATGTATGATTCATTCATTTTTATTATTCAGAAGAAAAGAACAAGATGACAGAAGAAGATGAAAAATCGGAAACGAGTGGGGGTTCTTTATGTTTTATATTACTTGTCTTAAATATTATAATTAAATCAAATACATCACCAGAATTGTTTTCACAAATTATCCCTCACGGTGATTATTTTTCAGAATTTCATGATTATATGATTGGATGTTCTGCCGCTTTATGGTTATCTCTCTTGTTGGTTATGTGGCTGAGTTGCTATTCGATTACAGTCAATTGTGATCCCACAAAATTCGTATTAATTCCATTAATTACAATGTTGATTACGACTATTCTACAATATTGGCAAATGGGTCGTATATGGCATGTTGCCCCAAAACATACCCTTTTCTTTTATAATCCATTCTGGACAGAAGGATTGTGCAATTTTTCTCAAAATACGACAGATACCCTACCGATTCAACTAAATGAAACGGGTAAAGTCTATTCGTCAGAAACGGATGACATTTCTAATGTCGTCCAGTGGCCATACGTTATGTCAGATGTTATTGTTCGAATTTATTCTTTTTGTCTGATGCTTATACCAGTTATAGCGGGTATTCTATTCGGATGTTATGGATCCGCCGCCTGTTGTGGATGGCTTACCGACAAGATATGTGGTGGTAACAACAAAAACTCTAAAAAACAATTCACCGGAGATACACACCCAAAGCATCCCCTTTAAATTCAATCCAGTCTCTTATTTTATTATAAATATTTATATATTTAAATTAAAAATACCTATACCCGTTCTCACAGAATTGGTGACGTAAATTCGCTAGGCCGGTAGGCCCGAGTACTAACACGCACATATTTATTTATACGGTTTGTATACTTTTTTATTTGGACGAACTCAACAAATTTAAGGAGGGCCTGCAGGCCCTAGTACTAACACACGCGCGCGTGTTGGAATTGTTTGTAAAAATAATTTATTATCATTTATTATCATTACTAAATATTACGACCCTACATGACCCGCCTGCTCGGTATTCATAATATTAGTACATTTCTGTTAATAATACTGGGTGAATCCAAATAAATTTCAAACCACGAATTCCTTTTTCGATATTCCACCACCACTTAACACATACACTATCACCTCGTTTAAACGTTGTGTGCATATTCATTTCGTTTGATATTAATTCTAAAGAAACATCATTGTTTCTAATTTGAATATCTTTCATTAGTTTGGGATGAATGGCACGAACCCACACATTTCTCTGCATATCTTCAAACCATAATAATATACTAACACCAAATGTTTCACAGACTGACCAATGAATAACTGTTGCAGCAACTTGTTTTTTTTCATGAATCGATTCTTTTTTATATTTACATGCAACATTCCACCACCAATCCCATTCAATCTCTACACGATGATGTTTCTGCATATAATGATTTAAATTATCTGCTAATAATGTAATATTCTCTTTACACATTTCGTCTGACACTACAGAATGTAAATAGCATTTTAACATTCGATGTACTTGTACATCAGCATATCTTCGAATGGGAGATGTAAAGTGAGTATAACACGATAAATTTAATGCACAATGTTTAACTAGCTGTTGTGTACAAACATATTCTGCACACGCAGACGCCCATTGTATTTGTCGAGTAGATGATGCCGAATCACTCTGTACATTATGTTGATGTGAACGTAATAATGTATATTGATTTGTATCTTTAGCATATTGTGTAAGTATATTCGCAACATACGCATTTGCTTGAATCATCAAAAACGCAATCATATTATGAGAATCTGATATGCATTGGCCGCCACCGTGACTCACTTTTTTGGCGACATTGTCTTCTTCCCGGCTTTCCTGCAGGGCGAGCTGTATCGCGATACGATCTTCTGCGTGACCACGGGATTCACATACTTCTTTTGCTTTTGTAGATTGTAACCAATTGTTCCACTGTTCTACTGTTGTGGCGAATGATTTCCAATCGTTATGAGAACGTAACAATTGATCAGCATCATCGTACGTTAATTGAGCTTTAGACCGTATTTTGCTTTCCTTTAGTTTCGTCGAAACATTTATAATATCTCCATTTTCATTTTTTTCAATAGTAAAAAATACACTTATTACATTTCTGATTTCATTTGGTCGCAAGGAGCACGTTTCTGTTGATAAAGTACGAGGTAAGCTATGAAAGACTTCACCATCTGGACGATATAATGTTAATGGTTGTAATTTAAACCATTTATCAATTTCACTATTTGACTTTACAATTGAAGATACATCTGCAATGTGTACACCAATTGTGTCATGCACGCTCGAAAATGAAATTGCATCATCAATATCCTGACATCCAGGTGGATCAATTGTTGCTAAAATACATATATCTTTATTCTCTTCTATTAAATCTTCTTCCGTCGGATTTACCGTAACAGGTGTATCGACCAATACACGCCTCTCATTTTTACGACTACGAAGTTGACCTGTATATCCTAAATGCCTTATTTGAATTGCCATAAAACCCGCCACAGGTGATGAAATGGGGCCTAAAATTTCAAGAATGTTGGCTTTTTCATATGATGCATCATATTCTACAACAACATATATATTCTCTTGTGTACCATGTTTTTTACCATAAGTTGACGCGACTTTTGTAAAAGGCAATGAGGGTGATAAAGGATGAAATTCGTATATTGGAACATTTTTCGAATTTACACCATATTTTATTTTCGAAAATAAAAATAACTCACCGACTGTGATGTTTGTGTTCATGATGAATGCTTTATTTAATTTTTTATTTAATTTTTATTTTAAAATCCAAAATAAAATATTTTTTTTTGGAATTGGCGGAATTGTGCAAGTAATACAAATTAGCACCGAAAATAATTAAGACAAACTTTTAAGCGAAGTTAGTAAAAAACTAATATCCATTTCACTAATCCTCTCCTCTTATAAACAGAAACCTAATTGTAATAAACAAATTAATATTTATAAATGAGCAATTTAGATACAATTCGTAATGATTGTCAAAGTACAATGAAATATCCACCAACATCAGATCATATGAAATATTTAGCCAAATGGTACGCTGGCAAAAGCAATTAACGGTTTTAAACAAACAGAAGGTGAGATTACCATTTTAAAATACTGTAATATGGACGGTGTTATATTTAATCCTAGACATTATGCGAGGTGTGCATATATACTGTTAGTTTGTGGGGGAAATTGATTGAAAGGCAAATATATTCTGAATGTAACTACACGCCCCTACTAGAATAATGTTTATGTATATTATATAAATGATATTTATAAAAAACAAAAAGAAGACGAATCGTATTTGTGTAAAGGCAACCTCCAAATTTAAAAAGTGGGACGAATTATATCGTGTATTAATTGACAATCAACTTGCAGAATTTGATCAATTACTTTTAATATGGTATGCTTCTATCCAAATTCCTCACAAAATTACAGCAGATGAGGATAGTCATCGGCAACCTTGGAACTCGACTGTAATAATGCAAACACCATTATACGGATATTATATTTCAAATAATAAACGGAAAACGATTACAATTATACATAATAATAATGGACATATACTTCCAAAAGAGCTTACGGTGATGTCGCTAAATTTAGGGTTAAATATACAATTAAATAATCGAAGTGGAAGTGAACAACCAATGGTTGAACGATGCCAAAATGCATTTGGAAATTCAATTGAATGTACCCGTCTTACAGCAAAAACGTTTCTGTATCATCAGGCAGATATTATATGCTTGCAGGAGGCTTATTTTGACGGGGTGAATATAATTGTAAAAGATTTAAATCAAATGTGTCATTCATCCCAACAATATACATTTGTAATTGATAGAAATGCGGCTATTATCTATCGCAAAAAACTAAATGCAATTCCAGTTATAAACACCCATCGACCATATAATGAAAATGGAATTCGAGATTTCGTTGCGATTATGATTAATGACATAATATTCTTATCATTATGGTTAGGACATTTTGATACTAAAACCAAATACAAAAACGTATTTCAAGAGTGTACAGATCGTTTAGTACACGCTTCTCCAAAACGAATTGTAATTGGAATGGACAGTAATGATCATAATAATACATTATTTAAAATGGTAACAAAACAAAAAAGTTTAGCCAAAATTTGCAATTTACGATTATATTTACCTGCTCACAAACCACTCAAAACATGTTGTGAAGATGTTAATTATAATTTTAATGGTGATTATATTATGGATTCAAATTGTTCGCATGATAGTAATTATACATATGAAATTTCAACATTGTACGGTAAAACAAAAAAAAATAATAATATTCAAATTGTAAAATCTGCAAAACAACAATTATTTTCAGATCATTTACCTATTTTATATAAAATGATAATTTAATAATCCTTCATATGGTAAGAATTTTCCAAGAATATTCTGCAAAAGTTCATATAGACGTATATAATAAAGAAGCACCACACATAATACATGCCAGAATAGCTCAGTGGTAGAGCGCCTATGCAAAAAACCACAGTCTGATAAGATTGTGTACAGCAAACCTAAAACTTTCCATTATTAGGAGGTGGACGTGGGTTCGATCCCCACTTCTGGCACTATCTTTTTTGGTATAATGTTATGTTAAGAATTTTCGAAGAATATTCTGAAAAGAGTTCAATTGATATCTGTGCACCCTGACTAATTTTATGTAAATGTAAAAATTATATCAGATGATTTAATTGTATAAATATTCTCATTTTAAAAGGTTCCTATACTTATTATTACTTAACTTAAGAATTTGTGATACAAATTTAAAAAATATTTAATAGATATTATATATAAAATTAATGTATATTTCATGTAAGCATTATCAACGATGGTTATTTCCAGTCCATCCAGATACAAATAAATGGTATTTATGTCGTTTATGTTATGAACAGAAATCAAATAATATATTTCCACGAAAAAGAGTTCGTTTAATGTATTGTACCTATTGCGCATGTGCACAATCGCCGCACTCATCTTGTCAAAATACCGATTGTACTGCATATAACAAATCTCATTCTTATTATTGTAATATATGTCATTTATGGGACAATAACCGAGACCGTCCAAAATATCACTGTACCAAATGTGGCATTTGTCGTGTAGGCGTACAAAAGGAGTTTATACACTGTTCAAAATGTGAAATGTGTATTCCTGCTGGAAAAACACACACATGTTGGGGTCGAATTAAAAATATTGTATGTCCAATATGTTATATGGATTGCGAGGCACATGGTCAAGATCAACTCAGTTTTTTAGAGTGTGGGCATCTCTTGCATACGGAATGTATGCAAGAAATGTGGTTACATGCTATTAAACAACAACACGCTTTAAAATGTCCAACATGTAATAAAATAATATAGAGAAGACCTTTTTGGGGGAAGTACATATGTCTGTGAAATTGAATTTTAAAAAAAAATAGTTTTTTAAAAAAAATTAAACGGATCATTTTACAAAACAACAAACAAACAAACAACAATGAAACTTACAACGTGTATACTATTATTTTATGTACAATACTTGTATGCAAAAAAACAAATAATACCATGTTTAGTGCATCCATCTTTATCTAAAAAAACGGGCAAACAACTTCCTTCTATTCATGATACGAATCCTCCAAATGGATTCGCCGCCACATATGGTCTTCGTCATGAAACAAATCTACCATTTTCGATTGATTATAGAAAAACCCCTGGAGTTGTAACGCCAGTACGTGACCAAGGAGATTGTGGATCGTGTTGGGCTTTTTCTGCTACAGAAGCATTAGAAGGACAACTTGGTTTAGACGGTGTATCTCAAGTACTTGCTCCTCAGACCTTTATTGATTGTGTTCGTCAAGACTATGGGTGTGGGGGTGGATGGCCAGATGATGCTCTTGCATTTGCTGAAGAGCATGGAATTGCTTCTGAATTTGATTATCCATATCAAGGAAATGCATCTGGTGTATGTAAAATAATTCTTGATGACGAAGCAGAAAGAGTACCGATTGCTACTTATGCTACCGTTTTTTACGAAATTAGAGCAAATGGGAGTGATGATGCTCTTCGTCGTGCATTATGGCAATACGGGCCACTATCAATCGCAATTGACGCATCCGGTATGTTACAAGATTATAAATCAGGTATATTGAACGATACGGAGTGTTCAACAAAATATCCAAATCATGCTGTTTTACTTATTGGGTATTATGGTACAGATGGAAGTGATGATAATTATTGGATTGTTAAAAATTCTTGGGGAAGTAATTGGGGAGAGGATGGTTTTGTCCGTTTTTCAGCAAACGTAACAAATATATGTGGTATTGGAATGTATGCCACTGTTCCATACATTACCTCTCCAAAAAGGTACGGTTATCGTACTAATTATTTTAGACATCTTCGTCATATGATTTCTATTATCATATAAACCATTTTGTATTTAAATTATTCTGTTTTATATTAATAAATGAATATACTCGTTTGGAATACTGCTTCTTTGCCTCATTATCTTAATTTAACGGGTTAGGGTAATATATCTGTTTCTGAAAAAATAAATACTATAAAAAAAATTATTAAAGAGCAAAATTGTTCATTTGTATTTTTACAAAAAATATTCGAAAAATTTAAATGGAAAGCCATATAATATAATATGTCCTTCATATTCTATTACAAAAAACAAAAATTATTGGTATACACTAAATAGTGGATTAGGATGTATAAGCCATGATGTTCCTGTCGAGGAACAATTTGTAGAATATTCAAATTATGTTGGCGAAGATAGATTATCAATGAAAGGATTTTATATAACAAAACATAAACTATCTAAAACAATATCAATGTATGGTCGAGATGTATCAGCAGATGACGGACACCGTGAGCAACAACAACAACAACAACGACGACATGTACACATTTGAAGACGGGCACAACGTTGCAACTCAAATCGACAGTGTTTTCTGCAGAAACAAAAGGGAGTGCAATGACCAAGCCCTCGACCAACACTGTCAGACTTGCAGCTGTATACTGGAAAGGTGGCCCACTCGGACAGGCTGAATTAATCATGCATCCTAAAAATATAATATGTGTATATATGTATATATAAATAAATACCATGAAATTTACAAAAAAGCAAGAACTTTCTGAAATTATTTCAAAAACGCCAAATGTGAATATAGAAACGTTTCGTCGATTAGCATTAAGTATTCATGTTCATCCGTCAGTCTTTTTTGATGTAAATACTGGATTGCCGTTTACTGAAATATCTGAAATTCAAACTAAGATGAATAATATCATTCCCGACGCAACAATGAAATCATGCATACCAAAAGGAGCGCTCCAATATATAGGTGCGGGGGTGGTAGCTGGTACAGGCATGTTTATGGCCGGAAGTCAACTATTAGAACGTAAGAAAGCTATACTTAACGATAAAATAAATTTTGGAGTTCAGTATGATAAAGAAATGATTTCTGCTAATACGTTAATTCAATCACGGATGAAAGAAAAGGCACAAAAGCAGGCTCAATTAAATGAAATCAAGAAGAATAATCAGAGTCCCCCCCTAAAATTAGAAGAAGAAATTAAACAATTAGAAGAAGAAACCCAAAAAATTTATGAAAATCAAAAAACAAATAAATACCAAGAATTCGTAGATCAAGTTATAGAAAATCAAAAAACAAAAACAAAAAAAAGTAAATACCCCGAATTATTCGTAAATAAAATTATAAATAATGAAAATTCTGAATTTGTCAAAGCATATAAAAAAGTATTAAATCCACAAAATAAAAAAAAAATTGAAGACTTAGATAAACAAATTGAAGACTTAGATAAAGATGCAGATTTATTAAAAGATCAACCGCTCAACCAAATCAACCAAATCAATGTATTAAAAAAAAAATTAATAGATAAACGAAATACACTCATCGAAAAAAATATAAATGATTTATATGAAAAGTCTGAAAATGTTACTCTTCCTCCTCCAATAGATTTAAGAAATTACATTGAAAGTAAAAGTACAAATTTCCAAAATACAGTACAAAATGTACCCAAAAATCTTAAAGACACATACTTAACTCAACCAATTAAAAATAAGGCAGATCAGTTAAAATCTGATATAATAGATCAATCTGGTTTTCTTAAAAAGAATAGAACATTAAATCTCGAAAAAAAGAAAATATTATCACAAAATTTAAATGAAAAATTAGATATTTTAGAACAAATACAGCCTGAAATGATTAACGATCCCAAAATAAAAGATGCAAGGAGAGTATTGACGATGGCGAGGGTTCGGATGAATAAACAGGAAGAAGCTGCGAGACAAGAAAGAGATACTTCTTTCAATAAGTGGATTGTTACACCTCCTGCGAGCATTGATGGTTATGATAAACCGACTGTTTTGCCAGTTGTTGCGCCACGCGCTGCTGCTACATCGGATGATGATACTGAGCTTACTCCCGGTACAGATCATGAGGAACCAGATGTATTAAAAATATTTGATTTGAAAAAAACAGAAGTCAAATACAATGATCGACTAAAAAAAAAATATATAGAACTAGAAACGAAAATTAATCTTCAAAAGAAGATTAATCATGAAAGCACTTTAAAAAGGACAACAGACGAGATAACAAAGCTTAAAACGGAAATTAAAGATATACATATACAAACACATAAAAAGCAGGAGGAACGGATTTCACTTGAGAAAAAACAGCCAAATTATGAAAGTATAACAAGGTTATTAAATAACGTAAAAGATACACTACAACCAGGAGTCAATTTTGGAAAATACACGTTTAAAATGTTAGAATCAAATAAGCCGAATACCGTGTTGGCGATAATGATGGTTATTCTTCTGATGTATGCTGCAAAAAGAATGAAGCAAACACGTCGATTTAAATCCATTCTAAAAAGCGGAACAAAAAAAATATATGATGATGAGGAGGATGATTTACGTGATCCCGTACACGACCCATCACTACCAAATCAAAAGTATACAAATCAATTGCAATATGTAAATTCTGAATTACATAATATATTTTTATCATCTGAAAATGATGCTGTACTTTTGCGTCAACTTTTATTTAAATGGAAATCCGATTTGGGAGGAGTAACTATTATTGGACATCATCTTCTAGATGAAAATGGAAATATACGTAATAATATATCTGAAATCGCAAATGCAATTCTTTATTATGGAGATAATTGGAGGAGTCGTAAAATGAGACATTTTCGAAGCAAAGTGCATAATACATTTAAAAAACCTCTTTTAAAATATATGCCTTCTTTCTTAAAAAGTAATAAAACACGGACTCAAAAATTAAATAAAGGACAACGTAATATTTTATCAAAACGAAAAAAATAAAATATTATTAATATTTATTAACCAATCAATATCATATCAATGGAAAAATATAAAAGAAAAAAGAATTGATATGTTTCCGTCCGTCTATGACGGATACACGTGTGCATTTGTATGAGTACACTCAAAGATCTTCCGGAAATTTTGGAAAAAGTTAATATTTGGAATAGTTTATCGTCGGATGGTAAACAAAAACGTGAAGCAGTTATAAATCATCCTTTATTTAAGGATGATCCAAAATATTCACCTTGGTTACCAAAACAAAATGAAGATGATTTTAGATATTATGATTATGCATTTGGTTTTTCACATGGATTAAACTATAGATTAAAGATGAAGTTATTACCCCCCCCTTCCCGAAGTAAATCATATTCAACAGTATGCTCTGATCATTTTCCATTAGTTGTTACATTAGAAGTTATTTTAAATATTCAGGTTTATACTATTTTATTACTATTACTATATACAATAAAAAATGATCAATTACTGTCTAGAACTCCTCGGTTTGTCTACCATGTAAAATAGATGAGTATGCATAGTAACTATCGACCGCAATTGGCATTTCTCTACATAATGGACATGGTATATTATCTTGTATCATTTTTTCCGAACATGTTTCGCAATAAATATGTTTACAAGTATCCCATACATGCCATACCGAAGCGGTTTCATTACATATCCAACATTCATTATTTGTATAGTGTTCAAGATTCCATATATTCTCATTTTCAGATACACAGGATTGATGTATATGAAGTGGTACACGATTTGCAATTTTAAGGATCGAATTTGACAATAATGATAATGGAGGAGCCGACGGCGAAGGAGACGGTGATGAAGGAGGTACATGTATTCCGTTGTCTCTTTGTATATAAATTGCAGTTGGCGATGACTTCGTTTGAATATGCGATTGAACAATCGTTTGCCAATTTGTATTATTACGTAAATCCGTTTGTCTTCTGCACCAATCAAGAGATAAAAATCGTGTTACATATGTATTCCGATTTTTTAATCTTCGCTTGTCGTTAACGACGATATGTGTACCATTCAAAAATCCAATTACACCCCCTTGTAAATTAGATGGGAAAATCGGATAACTAGGAATCAGCCATCTGAAAGGATATACCCAACTCTTACAACAAGTACAACATTTGTTGCAACTTTCAGAGCAACAATTATCACATCCATTACACCCACAGCACGTTTCACCCGGAAGAGGCCCACCAATATATACAATATTTACACCGTTTCGTGTATGAATGCCCCCTCCATTTTCACAACAAAAACAGCAATTCGCGTCTGTACAATCATTACATGATGAATTTGAATTTTCGCCACACATTGCGGCACAAATTGCGGCAATAATCGCAATTATGAATAATATCCAAAGAATAACTGACCATACGAATACAATAAAAGCAACCATTAATGTTAAAAAAGCATACCACCATACTCCGGATTTTAACCAATAAAGTGAAAGAGATAAATCATTTCGAATTTTCCATCTTCGTTCTCTTACACATTCACCGCGACAGTGTGCCGAATAACCATTTTTCCATGACCGGAAACGGGCTAACCATGACCGATGGTGATCACACCGTAATCGACGCGTGCCGAATGGAAGGCTGATAAGAGCTGCAATTCCTACAATTTTCCAAATCCAAATCAAACATGCTTGTTTGTAAAGACGAAATCCCGCAACTGACAATGAATAAAAAAAACTCATACATCCAACTGTATTTGTTTGAAATCCAAGATGTGAAAAACCACAATAACAATTCCAATTTGTGATTGGACAACTTGCATCCGAAAATCCCGTTAATGAACGACATAAATCAGAAGATTGGCATTTATATTGTGTACAACTTCCAGATACCCAATTAATTGTATTTGTAAACCCAGCTGTTCGCCAACCTGGGTTACAAACACATATTCCGTGTGAGTAATTTCCATGCTGGCAATCTTTTTGTTTTTGATCAAAACAATTATCACCCCCCCAATTTTCATTACAAGAACAATATCCATTTATGCAATCTCCATGATAATTACAATCCGATTTTGTCAAACAATGCGGCCATGTAAAAACATTCCCAAAGACAACACAAAAAATGATATGTTTTATCATTTAGATTTAGATGACTCCGTCTCTCACATTAAAAAAATGAATTATTATTATTATTATTATTATTATTATTATTATTATTTGGTGTTTTTTTTTTTGGGGATAGTTTTACTCCCCTTTTAAAGACACGCGTATAGGAGATTGCGACAAAATGTCAGCATGCCAATTGATCTCGCATAAATTGACCTGTCGCTTCATTGTCCATTTTTTTGATTTATAAAACTTCCACAACTCACCGCGTCAACAGATATTATACACATTTCTTCTTAAGACTTTTATGGATATTGAATGTTAATTTGGAAGACGTACTTGGCTGCGATATTAATTTAGATTTCATCCACGACTTTTCGAGTATTTCAGATAGAGTCTTACACCCTGTATCCGAAAAGGAGTATAATTTGTAATTATTTTCAAGAGGAGTTAGATGATTTGACCATATTTGTAAAAACCGGGTTTTAAAAAATGGATATAACGGTTTGGAGATAAAAGAGTGTAGATGGAGTATATTAATCAATCCCATAATATATTTCTTGATTACAATAATAGGTATAATTTGTTCTGATTTCATATATTTTAAAATAGAATTATACTTCGAAATACCTCCTTGAAGATATATATGTATCATCCAAATACACCATATATAACAAAAATGGTTTTGAGAGTCCGTATGTTGAATATTTATGTATTTCATTTTACGTTTTTGGGTAAGAGATTGTAATATAGGTGAAATATTCGTTGGAAAACCACCCGTCGCCTGCAAAATATACGACGTTTTAATAAATTTAAGTTCCATCTTTTTATTAGTGAGTTTATGTAGTCCAGTATATGATGACTTTCCTATAAAAATACGGGTCGCTAGCCATTTAAACAGGTCTGAATATCCAGAACGGTGAGTTCCTGACATTGAATCAAAGATATATATACTTGCCGTTTTCATGTCGCATATGATCGCACCATAATGTCCACCATTTGCAGATGTCGTTTCTTTATTATCCAAAAAGTTAAGAGCAATAATCGTATAGATAATTGTGTCTTTGGTTAATGTATACGGTTGAAGTTTAAGATTACTTTTTTGAATATAATCTGTTAAATGTGTTCGATTTTCAGGATTTGTAGTAAATACACAATTATCATGGTTATTTTCATGGGTATTAAAGGTTACTGTATCTAAGTGTATGTGGTGCGTATTATCATAACCTATTCTTTCTAAAACAGTTTCAAGCACATTTTCACTCATAAATAACTGTCTACATAATTCATTGGAATTTTCAAGCAATACGAGGTCAATTGCCCCCCTACAAATTAATTGTTCTTCGGTTCGATCTAATGTTCCGAAGTCTCTGGTCTGTAATGCGAGTGGGATTGATGTATTTATTTCTGTAAGTGGCATTATATATACTGTAATTATTAATATTATGGGTAATTATAATTATTTACTATATAATTTATAGAGTTGGATGTTGTTGTGCGATGTCGACTGCGTTACACGAGAGTAATTTATGGTGTTATTAACGGATTCTTTTGTAGTTGGAGTTAGAAGGCATAATAACCAACCATGCTATTTCACATGATGACTTTTTATTTCATTCTTTTTTGCATACAGTGCGTCGCAATTTGTCGTCCCACTTTTTCTAAAATTATATCTTTCATAAATGGGGCAAAAGCAATCATTCCATTTGAAAAGGAATGTCCCCAGTAAGCACATGTTGTACCATTTAAATTACCACCCATAAAACGTAAAATATTACTTACAAATGTGTCGGCTTTAACCGCAAATGGGGTCGATTGCAACATTTGTGTTGTATTTTCAGTTAATACAGCTCCGGGGGTAATGTTTAAAACATCTAACCATGACTGGGTTCCATACTCTTTTATAATAGAACATGCATGATAATATCCAAAACTATTACTCGCTTCATATACAGCCATGTACGGAATTGATATTTCATTTGGTAATGTAACTGCAAGCCCTAAATTTGGATGCATACATTGTGCAGTAATAAATACAATTGAGGATCTATATTGTTCTTTACGCTTCATAAATTTTGGAATAAGAAGATGCGTCATTCTTGCTTGTACTAATGTTCCGCAAGCAATTGATGCTCGAATCTCATCTGGTGGTTGCTCATGATATGGAATCCATCCGGTGCGATATCCAACATTATTAATTAATATTGAACAATCTAAATCACGAATGACTGTTTCTATTTCATCAAAAAATGAAGGTTGAAATGATTCTGAAAAATCTTTTTGTATTACAATTACTTTTTGATTATATGTTTCTTTTATAAATTTCGCAACATCATAACTTCTTACCGAACCAATTAATAATATATGAAAACCAGCACGCGCGAGTTGTATTGCAAATTCTTTTCCTTGACCGCTTGAACCACCCGTAATAACCACCCAACTATTTTTACCGTAACTTAACGCCAGATTTTTCTGTTTTAAAAGAAAATATTTTTTAATAAATATACATATATTGGATAGTATAACTACGAAATGTATAGCAATAACTGTAATTAATAAAAACAAACAAATTTTTAAAGATAATCTCATTATTTGATTTATTTTCATAAATTAAATTAAAATTATAAACGAAATGGATTGAAATAGGAAATAGTACATCACACCTTTTAACTTCGAAATATTCTTAGAAAATTCTGGAGGGTGTATTAAATGAATGACTGAATTGATTGATTGTTCTTTTTATTTTTTTCTTTTTCTTTTAATATATGCTAAAATGCAAATTAGACATACATGGGCGTGGTTATTTTTATGTTTGGCCCTTATATTTGGTTGCATTACGAATGGTTTACTGAAAAAAACGGATGGGTTTACAAATGTTAAAGTTTCGATTATTTGTTCAATTGCCATCGTAATGTGTGCGGCGTGTTTATCAAAAGCCATGCAAAGTATTCCGATAGGATTGGTATACGCCACGTATGCAGCGATTGTCATCGCATTTACGACATTCATTGGTTTCCGCGTGTACAAGCAGCATCTAAACTGTTATTCTGTTTTGGGATTTGTACTCATTATTGCTGGAATAATATTGCTGCATACGATTGGCAATTATAAATGACCCGCCCTTTCCACGGGCATTATTGCATCGCGGCATTCCATAATTTTGAATCCGGGATTTTAGATGGACGTACGCCGCCGGGTGGAGTATTGTTTTGGGGAGGAAGTACACATTAATTAAAGTAAGGTCTTATTATTTAAACCAACTCAATCATCTCAGCTAGAGTTATTTCGTTACGGAACTGATATGACAACACAACCTGCTGCGAAGACCCTCTCGACGATGACATTTCAGAAAGAATATATCCGTGAAATTGTAAATGGTGAACTCTCAATTGCTAACATGTTGGCTTCGCTTCTTGTAAAAATACGATATGATAATGCAATCAGAAAAGAAACAACAATGCAAAATTGGGCATTTTTAAACAAAGATTTTTCGAAATATTTTGAAATGATTATGGAAACACATTCCGAAGACAGCAATTCTGTTCTCGAATTGATGACGAAAGGATGGAATATGGATTTTAAAACACTGGGAGAATTTACGGATACCGAAGTTAAAATGAAATATCCAAGTTGGGTAAATCTCAAATGGAGATGAATTCACTCGGATTTGTAACCGGTTCAGATTTCCTACCGTACAATGATGTAGATCCGGTGTTCAAATTCGTATTACACATTGTCCTGGAAGTGTCCGACCCCTTTTACCATAGAACAACTGTTGCTATCGCATACAACTGAACCAACCAATGAACTCCATTTCACCCACGGAAATTGCCGGGTTTAAATGTCGAGAAAATTATATTGACTTTTTTGAAAAAATGAGAGGAAAAAAAGAGGACAGACTCGAATGACTGAAATGTTAAAAAGTTTCGATAAAATATGTATTGAAAATAATATATTGGCCTAAATTAAACTATTTATTAAAAACACAATTACCTAAAAAATTATGGTTACAGACGGAGGAAACAGATAACCACTATAAAAGTTCAATACCTCTCGCTATTTTCGGGAAAATTAGGGACATGAATAGTTGTTATTTAAAATGCCAAGATGGGGAAAAATTTCATAATGGTTTCATGCTTGATTTAAATTTGTTTCATATTGCTAATAATAAATTAGTTATGCCTGATAATTTAAGAGTTAATTATATGAATTATAATGATTTATATCCATTAAAAAGAATAAAATTTGATAATATTATGATTAATGTTCCTAATAATAGTGAAAAATATTTAATAAAAAATTATTCTTAAAAATATTACAATAATTTGCCACTTAATAAGAGATATCCACATGAAGGAATATTAGACCCACATAATACTTGTAAACATCATTATAAATTATATCCAAATTTATATAAATAAAATATAATTATCCAAATCTATATTATATAAATTTAAAAAATAGAATTGATCGAGAAAAAAATATAAGATATCAATTACATGTAATAGATTATCCAAATGATAAAATAAAAAGAATCAATGCAATAAAACATTTGAATGGATCGACTGGGAGCGGCTTATCTCATATAAAAGCACTTAAAACCGCTTTGATCGAAAATACTACAAATGATTATGTTATTATCATGGAAGATGATTTTCAATGGAATTTTGATGGTGGTAAACAAATACGAAACATATTATTCCATGCAACAAATATAAATATAGATTGGAATGTTATTCTATTGTCTTGCAATGGTTCTACAATAAAATATCATAAATATTTAAAAAAGATAAATCAATGTCAAACCACTTCTGGATACATTATTAAAATTAAATATATACCACAATTATTAAAAATATGGGAAACGGATATGAATTATAGATTAAAATATAATATGCAACAAAATCATCTTCATAATCATAAAACATGCATTGATCAATCATGGAAAAAACTTCAGCATGATAAATGGTTTACAACAAACCCAATTATTGGATCTCAAATACAATCTTTTAGTGATATTGAAAACAAAGTTGTTGATTATAAAATATAGATGGTGAAGAGGATTCTGTCTGTCGAGCGACAAAACATACAAAGAGCACAGTTACTGCAGAATAAAGGCTTAAAACCCGATTACAAAATTTATTATAAATTCGGGGGATTATGTCGGAACAGGCATCTCATAAATAAAAATCTCAAGTATGTGTATATAACACTAAAGCACCTCACACGATCTATGCCACGTAAACGTAAATCAGTTCGTAATAAGCACACTCCGTTCATAAGCAGAAAACGAATTGACGCGTACAGGAGTCCTACGCGTCACTTATCAAAAAGGTTAAGAAGTAACATACAACACCTACAGAAAGGAGGTCGACCAACAGAGGAGGCAGCAGCGTCTAAAATCCAGGCAGTCATGCGAGGGCACACGGCGGCCAATATGGAGAAGCATAAAGCAGCAGCAGCAGCGTCTCAAATCCAGGCAGTCAGGCGAGGGCAGGAAGTACGTCGTATGGAGAAGCATAAAGCAGCAG